>Ga0123355_10001141_pt1 | contig 36857 bp, 28 predicted proteins | sample TergutEmb28metaG_3_FD_89872 | JGI IMG/M metagenome (GOLD analysis project Ga0123355, IMG submission 89872) | Embiratermes neotenicus P1 segment gut microbial communities from Petit-Saut dam, French Guiana - Emb289 P1 | ecosystem: Host-associated > Arthropoda: Insects > Digestive system > Gut ...
AAAAAAAGAGAAAAAGAAAAAAAAAAAAAAAAAAAAAAAAAAAAAAAGGGGGGGGGGGGGGGGGGGGATCCGTTTCGAGCCGCTCGCACTCAGCTTGCACGTATTTGTAGTGTTAAACGTCTGTTGTTGTTGTTGTTGTTGTTGTTGTTGTTGTTATTGTTATACTCGTGTAGAAAACTTGATACTCCAACGCACATTCTGTGTGAGTTTAATTTGCCGGATATTATGTTAGAGTTGAGTCGGTGTGGTTCGTCTCGTTGCATTATGTATGAAGAGAGACCAATGAACTTGTCGTCAGACTCAACACTCGTTTAACACGTGACGTGCAGCTGCATGTTTCGGCCGCTCTCAGACTGTAAAAGATTGTATTGTACAACTATATATATGTACGTCTATTTTGATGCTTTCCACTCAGTGCATTTTTTGCAGTCAATCACTTCTTTTTATTCTACCGAAATGCGCATAATATGTTAAATACACATATTTATCGCCAGTTACCTCGTACATTTTTCGGTGTCATTTGCGCCATCATCAGGGGTGACCATTGCGTTACTTGCGCAAAAATAACATTGCAAAAACATATAGTTTTTGAGAAAGTAACTTAATGGCCTCCCTGAAGATGGTGTCACAAACACCGAAACATGTTGGAGGTAATTGGTGATTAGTATATTTATTTAACATATTATGTGCATTTAGTTGGAATAAAAATTAGTGGTTGGTTATACATGTACGTATTCTGTTTATACAGTTTTGTACAACCTGAGGATGGATTAATACGAGCCGAAACATGTAGCTGCAAACACTTTCTTAATAAATGGTCTGACGGATGTTTGTTGGTCTGCTTCTTAACTTCGCACATGGGCGTCGTGTCTGTGATTATTCACTTGGAAGCAGAATTTTATTAGTCGTTTGTAGGCTAAGGTAAAATGTTTTCCTCTTCGCGCTATGAAGGCATACGGAAGAGTGGAGGTGTGGCTTCACTCATTCTAAGCCTGGGCTCTGAATGGAGATGAGTGGTCAGCTTCACCCCCGGCCCTTTATCCCTGAGGAAAGATCGTCTGGAACCCACTGAATATGAGGATGGGAGGGCCCCACATCGTTGATGGTACCCCAATAGAAATATCACTTGGCCAGCTCGGGTGGTGCGTTCACGTCACCTTAAAACTACAAACTACGTTAAATTTTCGCAAAGCCGCCATATTTGTCTTTCACGTTACACAAAGTTATTTACTTATTTACTTACTTACTTACTTACTTACTTACTTACTTACTTACTCACTCCATGGAGCAGAGTCCTGCTTGAGAAGCTAACCGGCTTTCAGCTAGTCAAGAAATTCCCCGCATTTTGTGGAACCCGAAGGTTCATTACCGCACTCACAAGTGCCCGCCACCTGTCCCTATCCCGAGCCAGCTCGATCCAGTCCATACCCCACATCCCACTTTCTTAAGATCCGTCTTAATAGTATCCTCCCATCTACGCCTTGATCTCCCAAGTGGTTTCTTTCCCTTAGGTTTCCCCACCAAACCTCTGTATACGCCTCTCCTCTCCCTCATACGCGCTACGTGCCCCGCCCAACTCATTATTCTCGATTTTATCACCCGAGCAATATTGGGTGAGGAGTATAGTACCATAATAAAAGTTGCTTAAGTTATTTTATACATATAGTGTCTAGACCACGGACTGGACGACCGATGAACCGTGACTCGATGCTCGGAAGATGCAGCAGATAATTTTCGTCTCCTAAGTCCCCGCACACGTTCTCCTGTTCAGTGGGTTTCCGTGGCTCGCCATCCGGGATTAAGCGATCGGGACGGGAAGTTGACTGCCTACCTGCATCGAGTACAAATGTTACGAGTGAATGGAGCCGTGCCTTCACTCGCTGACGTGCTTTTATTGCGTGCACAGGAACAGATTTACCTTCTACGTTTACTGTTTATCTGTGACCTAGGTACGCACGTTTATAGGACAGAAGCCTTGATAATAGAATTGACGACGTGGGCATTAATTTGCCCTTTGGAAAATTTATTATGGTTATCAAAGCTTTAAAAACGTACAAAACAGATTGTGTCAGAACTCGCACTTAGAGATGTCACTGGTGATATATTAGTACAGATGAATTTAAATAACGGATCGCGGCTCAGTACCTAAAGTTCACCCTATAACAGGCCCTGCAGGTCCAAAATGGATGTGGAGGTATAGCTGTATTCTTCTCGGCGCTGAATGAAGGTGGGTTGTCAGCGGCACGCCCCGGCCGCTTTGCCCCCCGGAAAGAGAACCGGTACCCGTCCTACATGAAGAAGCTGGATCAGTACGGTTCATTAATCCTGCCTGCCAATAGATAACACTGAAGCCGCCGGAATGCAACACGATAACGTACTGATTTAACGTTGCGTATCTAAATGCTTCGACTTTTAATAGATCGTCTTCAGGAGACCTTCCGAAATTATGTTCTGATTGTTTTAGTGTCATTTGTTAATGCTGAATCATAAAAATGATGTTGATACGAAGGTAAAAAAGTAAACCAGAACCATTTTGTTTTCGTAAATAAATATTCTTTATTAAATTTAGGTCGTGTGTGCAGATGTCAGTGACGTATTGGGGTTAACTACACTTTGCGCAGCGTAAATGCTATTTCAGTCTTGTGTCAAATTGTGCTGTGTTGCCTTTCTGTACATGTGGAAGATGTCATTTCATTCACATTTTGAAGTTTATTTTAGTGCACGTGCGCTTATTTCTGATGGTTAAAGGGTATAACTTACCATGCTGTGAGGCATGACGCAGTATAGCTTTGTGAATAGTTAACAGCGTTTCGGGAAACGCTTAGTCTCTGTTTTCGGGATAATTCAAGAAGAGCTGGACAGAAGATGGGGACCGTAAGCTCCTCTGAAATGTTGTTAACTATATAGAGATACGTAAGTCGCCATATTGCACCAGATGGGAATCTTCATCGTTTGTATGGGAACCTCAAAAGTGGGTTCGTATTAAAATTATGGACTGAAAAATCCTCTAAAACGACGCATCTCAATGCGATCATATTGGAGCTAATAAAAAAATAGGCTTCGCTTTACTGAATTTTGCGATATTGACACAGTTTCAAGAAAACTTCCCTACCGTAAGGCGGGCGGTGAATGTAGAAATTAGCAAGGTACTATGTCATTGGATCGATGGCGCCCTGTCTGCCGTCTTACGTCTCGCAAGTCTCCTTTCTCTTCCGTGTTGTGAGGAGGGATGTATGCGTCGCTCAGAGATGCTGGGAAAACCACTGGAAGCTTATCGGGTTCCGTGGATTCTTTATAGGCGGTGGCAACTCAAAGGCTTGAGGGGGAAAAAAAAATGCTTCGACCGACAAGAAATTCTGCGCCCCCTTTTAGGCGCATTCGCTGATTTGCGACAATCGACTGTTAGCTTCGTCATGTCTACCTGTCCCATCTTTCCGCGTGGAACAACTCGGCTCCCACCTGACGGATTTTCATTAAATTTTGTATTTGAGTATTTTTCGACATTCGGTCGAGAAAATTCAAGTTGCATTTAAATGTGAAAGAATAACGGGTTATTTACATGACGGCCAATATACATTTATGATATGTCCTGCAGAATTCTTCTTAGAATGAAACATGTTTCAGATAAAAGTTGCAGACAAAGTCAAAACACACATTTTATGTTCAGTAACGTTTTCCCCTCAAATCGTACCGTTTATGAGAAAATGTAAAAAAAAAAAAAAAATGATAGAGCTGGACAGGCCACAGATGACATTATGCCACATGCGCATTGCATGCTGGATAACTAAGGCTACAGACACAGAGAGAGATAGAGAGACAGAGAGATAGAACATGTAATATTTATTGCGTTTCCACTGCAACAGTGGTTACGCGAACACTTCTCAATGTTACGATATACGTGCATTGCCTCTCTTGTTTCTATTATGTCACCATGTCGCCTGAGACATGATTACCAGTGACTCGTAGGTACATACTGCATCCACCTCCGTGGTAATATTCCCTCAAGTCGATGCTTAGCGTGTAATCGGCAGGTCCAGGACACCAGGGGCATGACTTCCTGCCTTATGTTTTCGTTGTTTTCCTCAGTACGGGTTAGTACCTCGACAGCGCAACCGCCCTTCTCCCCTCTTCTTTCGAATTTGTTATTCATCATCATGCAACACTGTGTTGTCTGAGCTACCAGTAATGCCGTTAAATAAATTAGTAAATTAATAAAAAATACACAGTCTGAATCTTCTTGACCCCAGAAACTTCAAATACTGTGTAATTATTGTTAAAATATGCTGCCGGCAGAGTGCAGCACAAGCCATATCTGAATAATAGACGGCAGTAATGGCTAGCCATAATCCGTAATGCAATGTCCCTCAAGTACAGTACAGCGTTTCAAGTCTAATACCCTATATTACCCCCCTGAAGCCCAGTGATTATTTCACGCACCGCCAGGTTTGACATTCAGCAGTTCCATGTTCTGACCATACAGTGTATTTATGTGTCGTGTGTGGATCTGTGAACAAACAGCGATTATTTCCCTATACAGCATTAAGTGGCTAATTTTTGTAACCCAGGCCGGAAGCGTTTACTGCGCGGTACGGATAAAAACTATATATATAGTGCGGTTAACCTTAATCTTCATAACGCGTTAAATCAGAAGTAACACAAAGTTATGACTGTTCTCCAAACATACCTTAATTGCTTCGTTGATGAACCCTTTAAAGCGCAGTGGTTACTCTATGTACCACCAGGTTTAACATTCAACAATTCCATGTTCTGACCGCACAGTGTAATTATGTGTTTTGTGTGGATCTGAGATCAAACAGCGATTATTTCCCACCACATCATAAACTGATTGGTTTTTATAACCGAGACTGGGTGTGCTTACTGCGCGGTACGAGCTGGATCTTTAAATATTATAGAGGTAATGGTTGTTTTGGAGCCCAAATTATAAGGCGACGATACAACTCGCCTTGCACACAGCTGTTTTCAGTAACATGGGCAGTAGGCCAAATTGCGTGCAAGACTGCACAGACGCACCTGACACACATACACAGACAGTTTCTATTAGGTTGCGCCGACTGAAGTATTCATTGGCCCTATGATTCACGAATGTGACTAGTACCAAACTTCATAACCGTCAAGTTTTAGAAATGAACTGAAACGAGTCGTATCTAAAGCAGGAAACTTGTTGAGAAGTTCGCTCTTGTGGGATATTACGTAGCGTTTATCGGTAGTTACCGAAGTTTCGGGACAACTTGTCTGTCCCATTTTTCAATGGTCAAGCAGTCCCAGAAGAATAGAGGAATATATATATATATATATATATATATATAACTTGTCTTGGAAGTTACAAGGGAGGGCACAGACACGTGAAGGGTTGAATGAAATAGATTGCTTGGCCGTTGAAAGTGGGAGCGATAGGTTGATCCCGGAGCCTCGTCAGAGACCAATCTACGCTATGGTAACATCGCAGAGGAACGAAGATTCTCATTGACACCGCGGCGGTAGCCTGGAAATCACGCATAGGATATTTGTTCTTATATCCAGTGTCGCGTCAATCGTATCTTGACTTCTTTTCTTTTGTGCGGTGGTTTCTTGTGTATTGGCAGAGTAATGTAAAGTTCACCCTAGAACAGGCCACGAAGTCTCATAGGGGGAGTAGAGGTATAGCTCTGTTTCTTTAACCTCGGCGCTAGATGGGGATGGGTTATCAACGCCACGCCCTTGCCGCTTTACGCCGGTGAAGACCCTGTACCCGTTGTACAGGAGGCTGGGTTGGCCCCAGGGCCGGTCTGGACAGGTGCGGAAAATCTGGCTTCCACCGGGATTCGATCCCCGGACCGTCCATCCCGTAGCGAGTCGCTACATCGACTGCGCTATCCCGGCCCACTTGTGTACTGATAGGTTGCATAAAATTTCCAGTTTTTAAAAAATGATGAATGACGTCATGAAGTAGTTACGGATGTGCTGGTAATTTGACGCATACGTTAAGTGGCCCTTGTGTGTTTCAGAGGGCCCAACAGCCCTACTGGACATGGCATCAAGTGATTGATCACCTCTGAACTGCTGTCTACACATACAGCCATGGTTTATCATGCGGCTTAATAACCATCGAATTTTTAACCCTTCGAAGAATGGAAGGCATCTGCATTAATTTGTAATTAAATATTAAGGTCCTACTTCTCAATGGACACTCTGTGTCCATTATAAAGAAGAATCACTTCTCTGTTTGAGCGCAACATCCGCATCGCGCATATTAAAATATTATGAAAAGATCTGTTACAATAATATTTTGTCACGTGTCGACTCAGAAATACGAAAAAACTAAAACATTAAAAAACTGAAAGTACTTCTATGAAAGTTATGGTCTTCTGGGATATGGCGCCGTATAGTCTGGAAGGAATTTAGCGACGTTTCGGAAGAACGTACTGCCTCCATTTTCACATTAGAATAGTGTGCTTATCTGATTACTGGAATTCACTTATTTGACCATTTCAGAAAAGAACTGTTAGCCCCTCGCAAATCGGGCGATTCGGCAGCGTAGTTCGGTATAGCGACCACGCTACGGTTTCGATGATACTGGGTGTCAGATTCCGACACAACGTGCAGACCGGCTCTGGAGCCCACCAACCATCCTGTTAAATGGGCACCGGCGTTCTTTACTGCGGGGGTAAAGCGGCCGGGGTGTGAAGTTCACCGCTCACCCCTATGTAGTGCCAAGTTGAACTGTACCTGTGCTACCTCTGTGTGCCTTCATGGCATGTAGAGGGGCAACTTTGTTCTCATTGCTAATCCGAAGGTATGTTTGATTTGCAGGATAATATGTTGTCAACTAACCCTGCATGCAGATTTGTCCCGAAAAGGGCGGCATTTTTCTGCAGCGGAAGTACGAGGGCTGTCCGGAAAGTATCCAGCTATTTTGAATATCGAGAAGCGGTTGCGTGGCCTTGATGTAACTACCCAGCCAGTCAGAGGAGACCTTACTGCGCATCCGTGAACAGTCACTCCCCCGTGGGGCTAGTCAGTCGAAAGTGAGACACCGTTGACTGAGCTTTTGTACTCTGTGACCATCGCATTCACAAATCTCCTCCCTTTCAACGGCGATTTTAGCTTTGGAAAAAGCCAGAAGTCGCAGGGAGCCAAATCTCGGCTGTAGGAGGGCTGACAGACCTGGGTGATGTGATATTTTGCCAAAAAGCCTGCAAAAGACCTGTAGAATGGACAGGCACATTGTCGTGATGAAGCTGATCTGCTCGCTCGGTCATTGTCACACATTGTCACACACTACACGTGCTCAGTCAACGGCGTCTCACTGCCGACTTAGTAGCCCCACGGTTGAGTGACTATTCACGGATGCACAGTAAGGTCTCCTCTGACTGGTCCCCAGGTTACATCAAGGCCACGCGACTGGTTCTCGAGATATTCAGAATGGCTAGATACTTTACGGACAGCCCTCGTATTTTTCTTCTGATGAAACCTTGCTGTTTATGTCTCTCAAGAAATAATCCGTGGAACGCAGTGAATTCTTCAGTTGATTGTCCAATAATCCTCTTCCACTGTCATCCCCCTTTTTTTCTCACAGTTCAGTATAATTTTACCCAGTGTAGATACCGTTGCTACCCACGTTGCATCCAAATTCCTCCTGTGTACATTGACATGACTACAACCAAATGGGTCACTCAGATGGACTAAGAAAGATCTTGATCTGTGGACTGCTATTGGGTTTTGTGTCGGTCGCACGCTCTACCGTAACTTTACCAAACGGAGAAAGTCGCCACAGCATAAAACGATGATAGCTTATCTAGTCACCTTGTCCTACAGGCACAGAAAAAGCAGGGCACACGGCAGTGGGCGGTCGATGTGAGCAGGTAAATGCGTTCACATGGTTAAATGTCACTCGCGTATGAGCGCCAGATCAGTAGGCTGTGTGGTAAAGACAGATTCAGCACAAACGTTTAGTAGTTTTTTATTTGTTTTTTTAATTTTGTTTTTTTTTTAATTTTGTACTGTGGTCAACAAATGCACAATTATTTCACAAATTATCACACTCCTTCATGTTTCGACATTATAGTGTCATGCTCAGGGAGCTTACAATCAATACCTTGGCAAGGTATTGATTACAAACTCCCTGAGGATGATACGGTAATGTCGAAACATATAGGAGTATGATAATTTGTGAAATAATTGTGCATTTGTTGATCGTAATACAATATAAAAAAACAAAATTTGTTGGTCATAGTACAAAATAATAGAAGATGCACGGAACATGTATTCAAACAAACAAATAGTTTCGTAGTGGATTTGTTACAGTAGCGACAGATAGTCTTGTAGATTATGGTCTTATGTATGTGACGCTGAGTAGTTTGGTAGATAGGTACCTTTACCTCTATTGTCAGGGTAGACAGGGTGTGTAGTTTTCACATATATTAATTTGTTCAATCGCCTGATCCTGGATGTGTGTTATCCCTCAAAATAATGTTCTGTTTCTATGCGAATAAAACGTGTTCATCTGTGCCTTTGGCTATTTTCACCGCTTCCTTTCCATTGTTTGGTATTACTTCTTGTGAAATTTCATCATTCGTACTTTTTCGTTTGTCCCTGACAATATGACAGAACAGCGGATTTGTCATAGGTGTTCCATTGGATGTCGGTAAAGGTATAGTTAAAGGTAAAAGTTCACCCTAGAACAGGCCACGAAGGCCCAGGTGGGGAGTAGAGGTATAGCTTTAATCTTCCTTTAACCTCGTCGGTAGATTGGGGTGGGTGGTCAACGTCACGCCCCGGTCGCTTTACCCCCGGGAATGACCCGGTACCCATTGTACAGGAGGCTGGGTGGACCCCCAGGGCCGGTCTGGACGAGTGCGGAAAATCTCTCCCCCACCGGGATTCGATCCGCGGACCGCCCAGTCTGTAGCAAGTCGCTATACCGACGGTACTCATCCGGCCCTTATTGGATGTCGGTAGTCGAATTAAACAGAGTCGCTTCCACCTGCCTGTATTAGGCTTATTTTTACCGGCAGGGGTAATTGGGTAATAATGTCTCCTTGAGGGTGGAGGCAGTAAATAAATGATGTTCAGAACTCCAACATCACAGACTACGTGTGCACAATACGCATCAGTAGACTATAGTTACTGTTTTGTGATAGCTAGTCTATTATGTACATTGGCTAACCAGAATTGTAGTAAGCTCTATACAGGAGTCATTGTGAGATACCTTATGACGTCAGCACACGTAATGTTAGTAAAACTGCGTGACTCAGAATCCTGCTTGGGGAGTCATTAATCCTTCACTTGGTCAAAAATTTCCCCATCTTGTTTGGAACACAGAGGTTCGTTACCGTGTTCTTATTCTGGCAGAAAATGAAGGATTTATAGCTGTGAGATGCAGTCGATACTATACTCTCATTACGAGTTCGTAACTCAAACTATAATGCTTCATTTTCTTACCGAGACTTGTATTCCCTGTGGTTGTAACAGCGTGGGTATACATAAACCTCAGATTACGATGTGGAAAGGGAAAACACGAAAATTGTTCTGAGAATGATGGAGATCAATTGTGTTCATGTTTGTGTTCTTACTCGTTTCGCCATATTTCGTCTAGGCTGCAACGGGTGCTTAGGACCGTTTTGGCTGACACTGTATTTGTGTAATTGGTTTTTGAAGTGTGTGCTTCTACATAGCAGTTTATTGCGAATTTATCATCAATTATTTGAAGCAACGGTGCAAATTGTGGTGTGTGAAGTGGTTACAGGACAGGAAATGGCCCTGATGCCATCGGAAAACAGTAATTGACGAACAACTGTGATTCCAGTAATACAATGAACTCAGGCGACGAAGAGGAAGAGGAAGTGACGTTTCTCTTAAGATTGCGTCCTACTCCCTCGCCCCCTGCGTCACGGCGCCGGAAATCAAGTATAGGTAGTTCCCGACCGGTTTCCGCTAGTGGCTGGGATGTGGTTGTAGAAAGACGAGGAAGTACACCTCCACCTCCCAACAAGACCGGTGCTGAATCTCGGCCAATATCAGACACTGCATGGGGAATCACATCTCAGCCTTCAGTTCCTCCCAGTGCACCGCCTCCATCCGAAGTATTTCGTCCGTGGGTGTGTCCAACTCCGCATCATGCATGGGCAGCCCCCTATTGCCAACCCTTCCCAAACGTCAGTTGGAATCAGGCATTCGCTGCGTCTTCCCAGTATGGAATGGATTACCGTCATACGAATTCTATAATTACCCCACTAACTGTGTCAGCTGATCATGATTACAGACGTCATTTGGCAACACCAGATAAGTTTTTCCATTCCCTTTCAGTGGATAAAACCAACTTCCATCTTCCAAACAATCTTCCACTTCATCCTCACCCGCAGAATCCCACACATACGTATAAAAACAACGCTTTTGAATCAAAGGATTGCTCTCAGCGAAGGAATTCACCCGATCCCGAAGGAACTATCCTACGCAAAAAGTCCTGCAGTGTAGATAGCGGGAGTATCTGTGAAAGTGATGGTTGTCGTGATACCCCGAGATTTGTTAGCTTGAGCCATGGGAACTTATCGGTGACAAACCAAAACAGTTACTCCAACGATCATAATGTCCTTCCTAGGAAAGGATTTGCGGCTGTGAATAATGAAATTCGGTCAGGTACACCACAGAAGCCTAACAGAAACGAAAACGTTTCTTCAAACTCTCAGAAGAATGACTTCCTGAACAATTTCCGTCGATATTCCCTGCCGCCTGGCACCTTCACACGTGTTTTGAGCGTGGACCAGATTCACCGATGCAGTGTGTCAGAAACACTGGACCAGGAGTCGTCTGACGATACAGTTGACACGACAGCACCTGGTCTGCCACCACGACCACCAAAACCTGCTCGCCTCCGGAGGGACCAACACCGGCGGGAAACGTTGCAATGGGTTCGTATAGAAATTGATTTACCACGCTTTGTTGATCGTTTGCACGTTCGGACTGGATTTCGATAGGAATCTAACCAAGAGCGAATAATGATGTATTAACATGGGTTTACTTTATAGGGAGCGGTATCCTGCTTGCTTGTTATCTGCGTTGTGGGTAATTTCGAAGAGGTGTGTGTAATGCATGAAGAAGCATGAAAACAAGCATTATTATGACATACACGCGTGTCATAGCCACTACATCGGTAGTGTGATGTAAAGCCGTGACGAACGAAGGTATACGTACACGAGATGATGCTTCGTGCTGTGGTCTTGTGTGATATGGCGCCGAATATTCTGCCAGTGTTCGATATTTAAGAGAAATGTACTACCCTTGCCTTCAGAGTTGTCCCAGAAGATATATGATAATTATTTATTTATTTACTGCAGTTGTGTTTCCACCCGGTGGCATCGGTCGGTAGACTGGTACAAAAATAGGAAAGAGACATCACAAAAGGAGAAATAATACACAAAACAATAGTACAACAATACATAAACACAGAATTAACAAAATAGAAAACAAAAATACAGAACAAAAAACAAACATAAAACGTATATTTAAAAGCATAAGCCGAGTAATTAGAAAATAACAAAGAGGACCAACTAATAATCTACTGCACAGAACCTACATACAGTGACAGAACTATAAATCTGTGATAATACACACATTGAACCCAAGATCATCACCGCACTTCCCTTCACGTCACTCCCCATTTTTCACTTCCTTGCACTTTTGTACCACCACGCTTCACGAAACCCTTCACATTCCTCACTCGTAATTACTTTCCTAACCCTCTTTCTAAAAATGTGTGAATTACATGGGAAACTCGCTAGTGCCTCTGCAGGCAGTTGGTTCCATAGTTGGATTGTCCTGTTTGCAAAGGAGTATTTACCGATATGTTCCTCTGAAACGTTGATGTCCATCTACCAGACTGCACGGTGTCGTAATACCCAAGACCACAATACCACCCTATACTTGTTGTAAACTTCATTGTAGTGTTCCATGTTAACCACTCGATTTTTGTAGACAACCATTGCTTTTAGCGGCAACAGCCTGGCACATATCACGAGTTTCACCTATGCCGTTCGCGTGCAGCGTTCGTGATATCTCTCTAATCCGCGAGTGTTGGAACACATATTAAATCGGGGACTTTCAGCTTGCCTTGACGAGGTGATTTTTAAAATAATGAACAATTACAGCATCTCACATGAACACTCACCCACACTGAAATTTGGGAACGAGACAGCGTGAAATCATGACACAAGCTCCACGTAGCAGATGAACTTTTGCACTTGACTGTATTAGCGTCATTTACGAATTTCTACAAGTTACAGGTAAGTACTTTAATCGTAGGTTCTGTTCGTGCTAGCGAAATATAAACACTTCCAAATAGCAGTTCTATATCTGTGCACAGTGTAAATAATCTATACCTTTGTATTGGGTTGGTTCATTAACACTTTAATGACGAAACAATATCTGTCATTTTGAAGACCCAGTTCGTACCGCGCAGTAAACACTTTCTGCCTCGGCTATAAAAACCAATCAGTTAATGCTGTATAGAGAAATAATTTCTGTATGTTAAAGCTGGTGCTAAATACAGTGGTCTTAGGCCTTAAAATGTTAAAGTAAAAGACCATAATATACCGTGGTATGCTCTAGAATACGCGTCCTGCATAGAGCAGGGTTTCTTAACCTTCTACGTTTGTCTTGCCACATGTCGTTTTATAAAAAATGTGGATATTTTCACCACAGTAAGAATTAATCTTAAGCTTACCCAAGACCAGTGTTTTTACAGTCATACACACTTTAATGTTACAATAATTATTGATGGGGGTTTTTTTTTTTTTTTTTTTTTTTTTCCCCCCCCCCCTCAAGAATTCTGATCCCGTCGTCAATTGAAACGCTAACAGTAGCGCCTGACCCTCTGGTTGGCAAACAGTGCTTTGAACTCTCTGTTCAATATATTAACCAACAAATTGCCCCAAGTAAAATGCAATAAAACACATCATAAAACACAATTCATATTGAGTGCCAACTCCATGTTTTCGCACCGAAGTACCATCCTCAGGGAGTGCCGAAACATGTAGAAGTTACCACTTAACATGAATTGTGTTTTATGATTTGTGTATTATTGTATTTTATTTAGTGAATCGTCTAGGTTTTTATGTCGAATGTATAAAAAATGCATGGTATGAGTAACATACAATTAAAAAAAAGTGTTTTGAACGCCATGTTGTATGTTTGCCTTTAAACATACAATGATGTGTCAGTCAAACACAACAAAACTTTTATTATGTTTATTATTGTACTAGGGCAACATTTTTCGATTCTTACAGAATCATCTTCAGTCCCTTCTAAGAAAATAGATCCTTGCTTAAAATGTTTAAAAATGTGCTGTGGAATCCCACAGCGTTTTTTTTTTTTTAACATTTTAAGTAAGGATCTGTTTTCTTGGGGTCTGAAGATGATTCTGTAAGAATCGAAAAATGTTGCTCTAGTACAATAATAAACATAATAAAAGTTTTGTTGCGTTTGACTGACACATCATTGTATATTTGTATATGTGTTAAACACTTCGGGATGGCAAACATTAAAAAAGTTTGCCTTTAACTTATTAGCGTGTTTGTACGTATTGCCCAAGGAAGAGTTGGGCTGGAAGAAATCTCTGGGGTACGTCTAGTTACTTTGTTTAGCCTTTGCAGGTCACAACCCGGATCTTTATCGCTATTGTATGGTGTGCAGACATGTGACTTCATTCACACAATTCTGTTGAACTAACAATACACAAACTGGGTTACTTAGTTGCAGTCGTTCATTTTTTTAACCCTCACATGCGAGCTCTCCCTGTCTTTGTTTCTTTCTTTTTTTCTTTCTACAAAAAGGAAGCTGCCCTCTCCAGACGCACGCACTCAATTCATATTGTTAATTTTATTTACGTTTTCAAGAAGTGAGATGTGGGTGCATGGACTAGATTGATCTGGATACGAATAGAGACAGTTGGCGGGGTTTTGTGAGTGCGGTAGTGAACATTTAGGTTCCATAAAATGGAGTTCGTTGGTTATTAAAGTTTAGTCCAGGCAAGCGGATAAATGGTATTCTGAGGCATGTTTGTCTATCGCGAAATGTCAACTGTAGCATGCATGTTTTTCATGGGAGATAACGGAATCCTGCAGTCCATTCTTTTCCAAACTGTGCCGAGCGGAAGCCGTCGTTGTTAGGGGCCGTTGCCCGACATCTACGGGTACGTGTTTCTGTAGCTGCTCTTCACGACCGGTGCTGCACTGCATGATTTCTGTTTCAAACAGCCTGGACGATGGCAATCCCGTACTCTGCTTTTCCACGTGTAAATGATTTAAATTCCGCTTCCCAGTAGATGATGACTTTCAAAACTTGCTGGCCTGGCGTCATACCGATAAGTTATTAATGTTTTGTACCTTACGTAGAGTGTAATGTCCTACTGGGCATGGTCTGTAAGGTATTGTATAGAGGTTGTGGCCTCACTCAGACATGCGTACCTGGGCTCCTTTTTCTTGGAGCCGGAGGATATTACGAGTTTAGGCTTGGGGGCCATCTGGAAATATAGTAAGGTTGCGGGGCTCCCGTGATTCGATATGGGGCACAAAGGGCCCGTCCTAATCAAGGCCTAGGTGCATCGGGGCTGAGAGGCCCAGAACCCAAATGCAAATCAATCAATCAAGGCATTATATATATATATATATATATATAACATTTCGCATTTATATGTTTTATGTAATATAAAACCAGTGTAAATGCGAAATGTGTAGCGTTTTTAGGCGCATTCGCAAAATTACGAAAACCGACTATGAGCATCGGCAAGTCTGTCCGTCCGTCCGCATGGAAGAACTCGGCTCCCACAGGGCGGTTTTTCATGAAATTTGATATTTGAGAATTTTTCGAAAATCTGTCTAGAAATTTCACGTTTTAATTAAACTGGGACAAGAATTAAAGGATACTTTGCATGAAGACCAGAATACTTTTTTTTATCACATCTCGCTCATTTCTTCTTTTAATGACAAATGTTTGAGTCAGAATTTGTAGAGAAAATCAAAACATATTTTTTTGCTCAGTAGCTTTTTTTTTTTTTTTTTTCCGAAAATTGTGCGGTTTATGGGAGAATGTTGAAAAATATTGTAGAGCGGGGCAGGGCACGGATGACAATATAATACGGCGCATGCGCATTACATGCTGGATACCCGAGGCTACAAACACACACTCACAATATGCAATACTCGTTGCTTTTCCACTACAACAATGGTTGCACGAACGCGTCTCAATGTTACATTATACATACGTTGCCTGTCTTGTTCATTTTACGTTACTGGACACGACACTGATATTTGTATGATAATTGTATAAATTATAACCGTCAATACAGCTGCGTTTTGGCGTTTATTACAGCAACATGTTTTGACACACGTGGTCGTCTTCAGGCTAAATACATGTACAGCACTTGAAGGCAGTTGACATTGCTTTCTGTGAACACTGAGATCTCAGTTTACAGATTCATTACATTATTACATTCTGTGTTAAAATTCATGTTAAATTTTGTAATTAAAAGCAAGTAGTGATGTTATGCCTAGTGTAGATATACGGTATAGTTGAAAAGACCTTGAAGTTATCGGTTATAGTCACACACAGGGGCCGGGATAGCTCAGTCGGTATAGCGACTCGCTAGAGACTGGATGGTCCAGGGATCGAATTCCGGTGGGGGACGAGATTATCCGCACCCGTCCCGACCGGCCCTGGGGTTCACCCAACCTCCTCTATAATGGCTACCTTGTCTTTCCCGGGGGTAAAGCGGCCGGGGTGTGGCGTTGACCACCCACCCCATCTAGCGCCGAGGTTAAAGAAAGAGTAGAGCTATATCTCTCCCCCTCTGGGCCTTCTTGGCCTGTTCTAGGGCGAACTCTTCCTTTACCATCTATAGTCATACACGATAGAGGTATCAGCTTTGTGATTATGACGTAGGTTGCCGTCGTTGGTTTTGTTAGTATGACAACATACGTGTGTGGAAACATGGCTTCAGTGTACACCAAAACTTAGTTCTGCTGACGGTTATAATTCATATAGCTGTTGTAAGAACGCACAGCGGGATATCCACCTTAAAGATAATTCCTTACCATAGCGGTCCTCTACATTGAATTTTACAGCCTTATTATAAATAACATTAAGAATGTTGGGATGTGTTAAGTTGGCACTGCCGCATTGAACTGTGCGCCTGTTTATGAAGCCCCCCTGTAGAGTAATGGTTGAAAAAAAAGAAACAAAATGAATAACCCCGCTGCGAGATTTTAGGTTATTACATCTGTATTGGTGGGCCGGGTAGCTCAGTCGGTATAGCGACTGACTACGGGCTGGACGGTCCGGGATCGAATCCCGGTGGGGACGAGATTTTCCGACCGTCCAGACCGGCCCTAGGGCCCACCCAGACTCCTGTAAAATGTGTACCGGTTCTTTCCCGGGTGTAAAGTGCAGCCGGGGCGTGCTGCTGACCACTTACCCCCTTCTAGTGCCGCGGTCATGGAAGAGTAGAGCTGTACCTCTACCCACCCTCTGTGCCACACCGGGCCTGTAACGGGATCACTTTACCTTTACATCTGTATTGATGAAGTTTAAAGTCTCTGGTTATGTTGCACCTTGCCGACGTTTCGGAACAGCGTAGGGCCTCCATCTTCAAAGAATACCTGTGGTGTTGGTTCGAAAACCGAACAAGTTACAATAAACTTTAGTTCATACTTACGAATTCACATCTTTTAGGCGATCATTTACGGTGTTCAGATAGACGCCCTTTGATTCCTGATCAAGGCAAGCATTTCACATGCGTAGGCCTACCTATCATTTTATTATGTGCATTTTATCGGTGTGTCATTTATGCAGTATTTGATACTATACCTAGACTATATCGGAGCCGGACTAGCGAAGTTGGTATAGTGGCAGGTCTTTTTGTACTTTATCTTATTGTGGTACTGGTAAGGGAAGCAACCATATCGCGAACTGATGTCTATGACTACGTGCATTGTTTGGTGACATTTACTTGAAGGTCGGTGCATTTCAGTGACGTAACCAGTTAGGTTAGGCGCTAACATTTCTGACTGGCCTCTGGAATGTTCCCGATTAGAATACGAATATATGTTAAGACATCGACTCTTCAGGGTTTTTTTCTCGTCATTTTGCACAGACCTCCCAGGCAGTTGTTAGGATAGCGTCTTAATCCAGGCGACATTCTCTTCTGTTTTGTTTCCTCTTCATTACACGCTAATGATGCTACCATTTGACACTGTATATAGGGTGTCCTGTAAGTTGTCTTACCAACATTATGCTGACGTGCTAGGGAACACGCCTTTATTTAAAACCAACAAGTATCATAAAGTGACATTAGAAACTACTGTACCTGTTCCAATTGTTTTCCACCCTGTTTAATGTACATTTAGTACTTGTAAGTATTGATTTGTAAATAAAATAATGTTTCCTGTAGCGTGGCTGTAATCTCAGTAAAGCGACTTTTGTCACACCCAGTACATCTGCGTTAAATAAATTCAGGCACGTCAATAGTAATTTGTCACTGAATGTAGAGGCATTAGTTTAAGGACTTACGTAGAAATGTCGTTGGGTTTGGTAGCGTGAATTAATAATTTTGACCTGAATACCTAAGCGAGAGGGAATTGTAAATGCTAAATCGGATGGAACAACTGACGATGCTCGCTGTCAGAGCAACGTTGAATGGCGCACGTGCTCGGTTACGTCGGTGATCATTGTGGTGATGCTAATGAATATTTTATGCGCACACGTCATTGAATTTGACCCACAGTCGACCCCAACAGAACGACGAGTGCAATATGGGCATTTGCACAGGGCGGAAGGTTTCAACGCCCCCCCCCCCCCCAAAAAAAAAAGATCTGGTTCCGATTTTTCGCATTCCTCACAATTGAATTCCAATACAGTATTTGAGTATTTATCGACTTCCTTCATTGTCAACGGGTTCGAACAAGGCGATGATGCCGAGAATTTTTTCGACATAATATTTGGGTTTTGTGGACAGTTGAAGCGGTCGGACCGAACTTAAGACTTACGAGAATCCGTTTAAAACGTAGCGTTAAACGACAAAGTGACAGTACAACCTGTGGAATAATGTTCTGTCCTTGTCCCTGAAGTCACTGCCCTCCGTCTGTGAAGTGGAGGCAGCAGGCTCCGACAGAACTTCGGTACTCCTCTACCATAGACCACGTCTTCGCAGTCACCACAGTGAAAACCGAGTTAATTTTATCCGTCAGAGTGCTGCGGTCTTGTTGTGTTGTATTGTGTTACGAGCATGATGATCATCGGTTTCTTCAGCCTCAGCAGTCGTTGCTCGATTTTTTCTTCGGCCACAATGCGAAATTCACAGTCTGGTTGTGCTGTGTTGTATTACGAGCATGATGATTATCTTTTTCTTCAGCCTCAGCAGTCGTTGCTCGATTTTTTCTTCGGCCAGAGCGCGAAATTTACAAGGATCATAGCAGCCGGGGCTTGAGTCGCTTATTATGTATAAGAAGAGAATACGTCTACCAATACAGTACACTTGGCCAGCTGAATGACTCTCAGCTTCTCAAGAGGGGCTTTGTCTCTGGGAGTCCGTGAAGTATTGATGTTCGTTTCAAAAATGGCAGATCAAGACAAAATAATTGTTTCGCATACATATAATGGTGTTTCGTATGTTTCGTTAGAGTACTGTACAATATCGTGTCTGGCTAGCCCCAGACATGACTCCGTGACGCGATACTTTATAAACATCGTTCGTTTAGAACGCCTAAAAATAGATAACGACGCAGTTTGCTCTGTTGTATCGTGTGAGACCAGTTCGCCAAGCGTAAGTATTGTCAGACGAGCTAGCGGTATGCCTGTTGGGCATGGAATCAGCGTAATGACTTCTTCCTTCGTATCTCGACGGCTAGGCGCATGAGTAACTTCGACTGGCAATCACTGTTCATTATAGTAACATGTAGTAATATTACCAGGCAACAGTAACAAATCAGAAACTATATTCATGAACAGGCTGTATTTAGGTAATGCTTGCTAGCATTGAATTCCAAATTTTTTGTCCTCTCGTCTACTGTCGCACACTTTAAGATTATGTGATGTAGAACTGCGGTGTTACATGTTTGCCTGGGTGTCACAGCTGGTCTGTCACATTGACGGAAGCTCGTAGTTGGAGGGGAATTTGAGGGCAGGGTGGTGAGAAGACAGTTTGCTTCTAAGAGGGTAGAAAGTGACAGGGAGATGGAGAAAATTTTATATTTAGGAGCTACAAGATTTGTGATCTTCACCAGATATTATCAAGGTGAATGAGATTGGCGGGACATGTAGCTCGCACGGGAGAAATTGAAGCTGTTTACGTGGTTATGGTTTTAAAACTAGAATGGCGGAATTGTATGGAATATGTAGGCGTATATGGATTCATTCATTAAGTAGTATGTCTTACTGCACTTCCATAGCCTTACGACGAGTGCATAGCCTCAACCAAAGCGAGTTCTCCACAGAGTGCGATCTAGAGCTTCTTCTTTCAATTTCCAGTATCCTGTCGTTTCCCTAAGGTCATCCAAGACCTCCTTACGGCTTTGTTCTCTTCCTGCCATCACTTATCACCTTCTGTCTTTCCTTCAACAGCATGCTTCAGAAGTTTTGATGTTTTGCTGACCGTGCATCTCAGTATAATCTTAGTAATTTGCACAGATTCTTGTTTTATAATACGTTTATTATATGCCTCTACATGTAGAGGCATATAATAAACTTATTATAAAACAAGAATTTGAGCATTAAGTTGGTTAATTACTAAGATTATGCTTTAGAAGGTAGTTCATACGCAAGATGCGACCAATCCAGTTAGCCTTCCTCCTTTTTATTGTATGTAGGATATTCCTTCTCTCTTTGTCACTGTGTAATACTTTACATTTCTCAAACGATCGCTCCATCTGATCTCCATCCATCTCCAGCACCACATTTTAAAACATTCTAGATATTTCTGATCTACGGTCCAAGTTTCAGCACCATACAAAGCTATGCTCCAAATGTAGCAGTTACCAGTTTCTTCCTTCAGTTGAAGTCTAATGTGCTGGTGAAAAGAGCGTCTACTGCTCCAAATCCCATCCTGGTTTTCCCTTTGGAACCTTAAGATCGGCGAATATCAAAAATTGTGCTTAAAGAATTAGGTTGTGAGTGTGTGGATTTGATTCACCTTTTGGAGGATGAGCTGTAGGAGCGGGCCCGTTTGGATGCGGTATTGAACCTCTGGAAAAAAAAAAAAAAAAAAAAAAAAAAGGACAGGAATTTTTTTTTGAAAACCTGAGCGACCGTTAGCTTACCGAGGTGGACTCTCGGACGGAACGAAACGTTATCATCTTCCCGGACGATTGGACTTTGACCTATACGAAAGGACGAAAAGTATGAGAGTGTCGTTTGTGTGTCGTTTAATGATGCCGTCATTTGCTGATTTAGCGTGGGTTGTAGATGAGTGAATGAGTATTGCGCATTGGTGGATTGATACTGACTGGAGAAAACTAACGCACGCGGAGAGGAACGTGTCCCAGCACCACTTTGTCCGTAATAGATCCCACGTGGACTGGTCTATGACCGAACCTAGGATCTCCGCGATGAGAGGCCGATGACTAGCCATCTGTGCCTTGGTACGGCCGTAAACTGTGAAAAATTCGACTTCTTTGTTCTGGAATGAGGCGCTGCGTCACGGGGTAATCAAGTCCCGATTTTTCGACGGAACGCACCTCCTGTATCTTTATACGTCAATAAGTCCTGGACTCAAGGGTCAGTAAGTTCTGGAATAAAACCAGGACATGTTGATCCTTGAAGACAGAGGCAGTGCATTGTTTCGAAACGTCTGGAATCCACTGTCCCATGACACACCCTAATATACTTGAACACCGGAAACCTCACACACACTGCTCTAAAAACCTCAAAACACGTGTTCTCTGAAAATATGCTGACGTGTGTCTTGTGTCACTATTGCAGTAAAAATTTGATCCGTTTGGGTACTTGTGATCTGGCCTGGGAATTAGGGCCACTTTGTAGCGTTATCTTCAGTACAAGATGTGCTACTTTCCCACAGCACGTCTGGATTTCTTTTACCATGGGATCCGAAACTCCTTCCTACTTTGTGCGCCGTATGACGTATAATTGTTGGAAACAAATGTCTTGCGGAGAGATGTGCTTCTGAGACTACTGCGAGGGGGCACGTTTTTGAACGGGTGAAATTTATACACAGAGTACCTTTCTTGTGGCATTCATATCCGTGCACTAATTGTTAAAATTCAAGAAAACAAAAGCAAATTGCACTACGTTATATTGTGAAGGTTTTACAATTAAAGCACTGTAACACTGACATGCTTTGATCTTTGAGGGCCACCCTCAGGAATTGTACATCGATATTTATATAAAAAAAGTCGTATTAAAAGCATTTGTTGTTTTGAAGTTGGTGCTGTGCATTCAAAAGTTCGATGAGGCGTTTACGAATCTACAGCACCAACTTCAAGACATCAAATGATTTTTAATAGAATTTTGACTATTTTATACATATATAATCTGTTTTTATATAAATATTGATTTACAGTCTCTGAGGATGGCTCACGAAGGTTCGAAACTTGTCTGAGTTATAGTGCTTTAATTGTAAAAATTTCGTAATATAATGTAGTGCATTTGTTGGTGTTTTCTTGAATTATAGAATGCTTTGTTACTTAACACTGGTGGTAGATAAATGGAATTAATTAATGTAGCCATCACGACTCCGCATTAGTTAATTAATGTGGAGTCATGATGGTGACATACTAACAACGAAAACTGAAGTATTCAGAGAAAAACCTATCCAAGTGCTCCTTCATTCACCACAGATTTCAGCAAAAATTTTCTTGCCTTTGATTTTTTTATCTTAGACTACCTCCTTTTGTTGCATAAATTATAAATAATTAACTGTTCACCGTCAGCACAGCTAATTATTTTGTATGATAGTACAGTATATATAATGTATTGTAAATATAAATATTGTGTGATGTATATTTTCATGTAATATAATATGTGATATGATATGACAAGATATGATATAATACAACATAATTGGTTGTGTCGATGGTGAATAGTAACTATTTATAATTCATGCGTTTGGTTTATTTTGTAAGGAAAACGACAGGAACAGAGTTCATTGGTTATTAGATTCACATTTGCTTCCGATCTGGTTTTGGTACCACGCGAAGACGATGGAGAAGCGAACAGCTCGATCGCGACATTTAGTGCCTTGGTTTGTCATCACTGAAGGCAGTTTTCTCTTAAAACTCCTACTTTTTCCAACTTAGACCCAAATATCTTCCTCAGAACCCTATTCTTTAACAAGATTGAGCCTGTGTTCGTCCTTCATTGTGATAGACCAAACTTCCCCACCCATATAACACAACAGGCAAAATTATAGTTCTTTATATTTTAGTAACGACGCTGCATGCATGATTGATAGACTAATTGGACTGTTTAACATAAAAATCCGACTAATGCATTAATATATGTTGATACATCTTTACTAACACTGTTACACTGTTACATGTTTCAGCCCCCAAATGAGCTACCCTCAGGGAGTACCGATACTTTTCTTGACTAAGGTCAACAAAATATGTGTATCATACTCCCTGAGGGTGGCCCCCTTGAGGGCTGAAACATATAGGAGTGTAACAGTGTGAATACAGTGGTGTTAACATGTAGAATGATTTTTGCTTAAAATAGTGATCTCAGGGCACGGATATGAGAGAGAGAGAAAAAAAACTATCTGAAGTTAGAAAATGCTTTGGAATGGAAATGAATGTGGAAAAAACTAAGATAATGAGAATCTCAACGCAACCATCCTCAGTACAGATTATGATGAATAAAAGTTGGAGAATGTGGAATGTTTGGGTAGCATGATGACAAATGAATTAAGACGTACTCCTGAAATTAAATGCAGGATTGTCATGGCAAAAGCAGCATTAAACAAGGAGAAGACTTTACATCATCAAATTGAACTTAAATTTAAGGAGGAAAGTAGGAAAGTGCTATATTTGGACCGCAGCTGTGTGTGGTGCTGAAACTTGGTCATTTCGGAGAGTAGATCAAAAAGGCTATAAAGTTTTGAAATGTGGTGCTGCAGCTCGATGGAGAACATCAGTTGGACCGATCGTGTGGGAAATTAAGAATTATTGCAAGGGAACAAGGAGGAAAGGAATATCCTACACATAGCAAAAAAAGGAAAGCTAACTGGATTGGACACATCCTGCGTAGGTACTGCCTTCTAAAACATGTTATTGAAGGAGCAGTGGCAAGATGGAAGTGATGGAAGGAAGAGTAAGAAGACGCAAGAAGGTAATGGATGGCCGTAAGGAAATGGCAGGATACTGTAAATTGAAAGAGGAAGCGCTAGATAGCACTTTGTGGAGGACTTGCTGCGTAAGAGGCTGTGGACCTGTCGTAAGACACACTGCGAAATTAATTAATATTTTTAATCTTTGTGCCATTAAATAACAGGCTTGGAGACAGTCCCAAACCTAATATATTTTGTGTTAGATTTTGAAGACCCCACGAATTAAGTAGATTCTAACTGAATTCGTGTAAGCATTCGCTGTCCTTCCGATTGTCAGGAGTAACCTTTTAATTTGACCAAAATCGCTGTCACTTGTGTCACCTGTCATCTGGTCAGGTGTCCTGTTTGTGTGTGATTTGAATTACGGCAGTGACTACTAAGATTACCGTCTTCCGAGTTGTGACATTCAGCTATGTGTAATTGCGAGGGGGGAGAGGCGTACACAGGGTTGTGATGGGGAAACCTGAGGGAAAGAGACCACCTGGGAGAGCCAGGCGTAGATGGGAGGATAATATTAAGATGGATATTGAGGAAGTAGGATGTGGGGGTATGGACTGGATTGAGATGGCTCAGGATAGGGACAGGTGGCGGGCACTTGTGAATGCGGTAATGAGCATTCGGGTTCCATAAGATGCGGGGAATTTCTTGACTAGCTGAGAACCGTTTGGCTTCTCAACAAGTACTCTGCTCGATGGAGTAAGTAAGTATAATTGTGAGGGACTTACTACTGCCATATGTAGGGTATGTCAGACTACACAACGCTGTATTACAGAAGGCTTTTATTTGTCGTGTTTCCTTGTTCGTTTGAACATCTTAAGATTCCATACATTGTAGTGAAGCATGTTTGTGGTCCATAAAGCGGATGTGTTCGTCAGGAGAAGGAGAAAGGGCAGTCGGGATACTGTGGATGGTGTCTGTTGAGTGTGCAGACGTGTGCAGTAGCAGTGTGATGGAGTGGAGCTAAGTGGACATGGCGATCTTGTCACGTGATAATATTGTGTGCACTGTGCAATTCTTTTGAATCTGAGGGTGCAGGAAACCCAACTCTGGTACTGTTATGCATTATTCGTTGTACGAGGACATCAGTTATTGCAAACTTTGGACTGTGATACTCATAAAGATGATATTCTCTAATGTAAATATGTGCTGGGTATCGTGTACCGAAGAACTGGGCAGTTTTGATGCTTTAAGCGCTAAGTTAGGCTATATAAAATTTCAAACATTCTAACGTTTGCAATTTTCGTGTTGAAATTTTTATAACCCTGTTTAAATCGGTAATAAAAGATTAAATTTTCCCTGTATTTAACCCTCTAAAATCCAAAATTAACTCGGAATTATTTTGAAAGATCCAGTCCGTACCGCGTAGCAAACACTGTCCGTCTCGGCTACAAAAACATAATACTAAAAGTGACATCTAGTTGGTCTCTTTATCCACAAAAAACCAGTCAGTTTGTGCTGTTTAGAGAAATAATCGCTGTTTGTCCTGAGATCCGTACAAAGCATAAATACACTTTGTGGGCGCAAAGTAGTATATTTGAGTGTTAATCTTGGTGATACATAAAGGAGCAGGTGGGCCATAGGGGTCTTGCCATGAATACGTATGGGGGAATGGGGTATAGCTCCACCCCTTAACCTTGACATTGCATGTGTGTGAATTGTCCGCTTTACGTCTTGGGTGCGTTATCCTGACAAATGAATCCCCAATACCGATTGAATAGGAGGCTGGGTTGGCCCCAGGGCAGGTCTGGGCATTTTGGAGAAAAGTCTCTTGACCCTACTGGGAATCCATCCAAGACTCAGCGGCTATCTTAGCCTGTTCATTAATTTAGAAAAGGTTGTTTCAGTGTTACTTATCTGTAACTAGGGAAACAAGATACGTTGGTTGGTATTGTAGTACTGCCATAGCGGTTTGCGCGTTTGTTCTGGAGGGCGAAATTCGTGTAAGCAGTCTGAAAAAGTACAGTTCGTGTCTCACAGGAAACTTTACGTCTGTCATTGTATAATCCCTGAAGTTTAAGACCATAAGCATTGCTGTGTTAATTGCGACACCCTAACAGATTGTCACGAGAACTGCGCTCTTCTGGGCACAGATGGGTTGTGCCGAAACGTCGGTAAGAAATTACGACTACACGCTGCGTAATAACCCAGGAGAGCGCATTTCTCATCTACTCACGGCGGAAGCCTGAAATCTAGAATGTCACTAAATTAATTTTGTAAAAGTATTCTTGGTTTGTGCGAGTGTTATTTCCGAACTTGCCACCAGGCTGAACTGCATATCTTCTCTTTCGTTTGTAGTTTCCCTCGACATTTTAAAATTCATTGGTTCATAGTACTGAATTGACGTCGTCTCCCCCCTCCACAATGTGGTGTTTAGCCTGCACAGCATTTCGCGAGCTTCTTTTTGCTCCTACCTCTACGCATGTAGATTCACGCTTGTTTGTTTCAACAGTTCCATTGCTTTATTCCGCCAAACTCACTCAGTTTTGCGCCGTCGATGTCGGGCGATAAAATTAATGCTGGAGAACGGCGAGCCCCATATGTTTCGTACGGTACGCAGATTGCTAACGAAACGTTCAGCGAAATGTCGACGAGACAATTCGGCAGCCCCACGTCTTGCTGCAGTTTCAGTAGATTGCATTTCCATTGATCTACTGAAAGGACTTGATTATTCACACCAAATAACTTGGCCGGGGGAGGGGGAATAGAGACTGCAAAACGGACTAAACCAGATGTACCTTCCACTGACATTGCTTCCATATTGTGCTCCTTTACGCAGCCATTGACATTTAATCTTTATTCCTGCATGACACTCAGATCGCTCATCATAGGTCCTTATCCCGTTGCACTGACATATATTGTATGCTTTATAGTAAATGGCGCACCGACAGTTTTCTTTTTTGCGTTGTGCATACGAATTGCGTGTAAGTAACACGTAAGACCTCATGGGGAGTAAGAACTCGGTCTCTTGAACTGTGATGCCGTTAAGTCTGGTAGATAGGCACCGACAGCCTACTAGTGCAATTTTTGGGTGTGACAGTTGGTCCGCAAGAAGAATGAGTTGGGCAGGGCATGTGGCAAGAATGGGGGACAGGAGATGTTCATACTGGGTTTTGGTTGTGAGACCTGAGGGAAAGACATCGCTTGGAAGACCTGGACTTAGATGGGAGGATAATATTAAAGTGGATCTTAAAGACATGGGATGGAGAGGCATGGACTGAATTGATCTAGATCAGGATAGGGACAGGTGGCGAGCTGTTATGAATTTGGTGATGAAATGTTCGTGTTCCATAAAATGCTGGGAATTTCTTGACTAGCTGAGGACCTGTTAGCTTCTCAAGAAGGACTCTGCTCCATGGAGTTAGATAGTTAATAGCTGGTCCGATATTTAGGTACCTATCCACCAGACTGTGGGGGTCTAAAATCCCCAAGACACTTTCCTTTGTATTCGCTCTCATAAAAACCACGTGTCTTGTATAAATGGGATTTAGAATGCCCGCGCTTTCATCTGAAACTGTTAATGGCTTGTGGCAGCAAAAACTGCTGCTTTAAAGTTGGTTTAGAATTAAGCTGATAGCAGCTTAGCTTGTCGAGAAATTTCTGGCTTTTATGCAACCGTAAGGTTTGTTGCCGTGTTCACTGCTCCCTGTTCTGAGGTACTGGAATTGTGTTTGCACATAAAAACGTCTACCTGAGGTTCATTTTAAAATTATCCTTCCCTCTACATTTAGGTCTTTCAAGTTTTGACTAAAATTCGTTATGCATTTCTAACAGGTCCCCTGCTTAATACTTGCTTTGAAGAAATCAATGTACATCCTCCGATACATCTGATGTCTACTCAGCAGTACTAGACACCTTATATGAAGTGGGGATAGGTTTTATTCGAATTGTCTCAGACAGCAAATTTACTGGCTTCCGGTTGGTTAACTGTGTTTCGTTTCCTGGGAAGAGCAGGGATTTTTGTATTCACCTCCACGTCCAGACCGGATCTGGTACTATTTCACGCTACTAAACCAACGAAATGCACGAACTTGTTCCTACAGTATCGGTTTGATCCATTCACTTTGATACAAATGTAGTTAGGTGTTACTGGGAACTGCCTTCACATTCTCTTAAACCTAATTGCTGCATTTGTTTTATGCAGTTTTACTCTTATGTTTTTGTATTGATTATTTTCACTTCCTTGTTGGGCAATGGTAAGCTTTATATTGTTCGTTCCTTGCGTTACCGATCCCTATATCACGATATTGAAACAACAAAATACATTAACTTGTTCTGGTTCCGGTACTGCGGTGGAAATCCGCCGGATCGTGAACTCTGTAAATTATCGATGTGCCGATTTAAGCCGGCCGTAGCAGTAATGCTTCGAAAACTTACTCGGGAGGTATCTGGTTTGAATCTGGCTCGGAACATTAGGTATTCTAACTGAAGTCTTTCTCAGGAAAGTAACCGGTTAGTAACTCATATTAGACCACGACAGCTCACATCCGTATGCTGCTAATTCATTAGTCACTAGTCGGTCCACTATTCGACGCTACTGACAGCATCATTTAATAAGCCGTCAGTAAACGCGTGTGGCTGTAGCAGTGCCGACGTTCAGAATGCATGGAGCTCTCCGTAACATACATACATACATACATTCATCTTCATGGCTTCGTGATTAATTGGTCACAGGGACAGATGTATTTATACGCGTATTATTTTAAGATGGGCATCGCCGTTAATTGGAAAAAATGAATTAGAAATAAGAAAACTTTTGTAGAAATGGAAAACATTGTTAGAAAGTTCGGACTACAGATAAACCAAGAAAAGACAAAATATATGATAGTGGAAAGGAAAAGCAGTTTAAATAAAAATAAAATTGGACATTTGAATATAAAAAATTACAAATTTGAAAGAGTGGAAAATTTTAAATATTTAGGAGTCATACTAATGAAGATAACAGTAACCAAATACACTTGTAAGAAAGAATAAAAATGCTAACAAAACATATTTTATGCTACAAAATTTTTTTGAAAATAAAAACATATCAAAGAAACTAAAATTAAGACTAAGGAACACAATGATAGACAAAACGTTAACATATACATCAGAAACTTGGACACTAACAAAGAGAGATAGAAAACTAATGAACATTTTTTAAAGGAAAGTGTATAGAAGAATTTTAGGCCCAGTGTATGACAGTGAAAAAGAAAATTGGAGGCTATTAACCAATAAAGAAGTTTATGCAAGTGTTAAAAAACCTACTGTAATAGAGACAATAAGGTTAAATAGATTACGTTGGTTTGTGCATGTACAGAGAATGGAAGGAAATAGAATTCCCAAAAGGGTATTATATATGAATTTGGGAACAAGATTGAGAGGTAGACCAAGAAATATATGGCAAGATGAGGAGAGAGAGGATGGAAGAATAGTTGGTGGAGAAGGGTGGCAGGATAAAGTACATAACAGAGAGGAATGGAAGAAGCTCCTGAGAACGGCAAGGAATCGTCGCATTCTGCACATACCATTGGAATGAATGAATGAGTGAATCACCGTTTTCAAATTATCAGTTAAATCTAAATGTGTGTCCAATAATTTTGTGTGTCTGTGACGTGAACAGGGGAACCTGAAAAAAAAATACGTCGTCGCCAGTAAAAAGTGGGACGTCGTAATCCGTGGTAGGAAAGAATCCGTTAGTCTCTCGCTTTCTCACATTATGTCGGGAACCCGTGGGGCTAAATTTAGCCGTCTTTAGTCTGTAGATTCAGCAGGCTGCAGTCGGCGTCAGTGTTCGACCTAAAGCAACGTCATCCGGTTACCATCAGCGGCATCCTGCAGCGGGTTAAAGAATTAACCAGGATCCCGAAACAGGCTTGTGGTATAAATTGTGCCTCGTGTCAAGCAGTGGCCTTCATCCCACCAATTGAAGCCACTTCATATCTGTTTGCAGGGTATTCATTATCGTTGTGCATTGGGGCTATAGTGCCAACACTTAGTGCTAGGATTAGAATGTCAATATGGGACTGGTAAATGTGATGTTAGAAAGAGCACCACACTGTGGAAAACGTAGTTGTCTTCCGATTTGTGCATTAATATACAGATTCGGCTTTACACACTCGTTGGAATGCAAGGGACTTTTTTGTGTCAGTTCAGGAGCATCCTTCTCACTGATCGTTCGTTGTCCTCTGTGCTTTCTGTTATTCATATTGAGTGACCGTTACTTTTGTGGTTTTATGTCGTTAAACAGCTTTTATCTATCATTTTTGGCGCATTCGCAAAGTTGCGAAAAGCTACTGTTAGCTTCGTCATGTCCGTCCGTCTGTCTACCGAGAATAACTCGACTCCTACTGGACGGATTTTCATGAAAATTGACATATGAGTATTTTTCGAAGATATGTTGAGAAAATTCAACTTTCATTAAAATCGGACAAGAATAAAGGGCACTTTACGTGAAGACCGATATGCATTTATGATCATATCTCGCTTAGTTCTTCTCAGAACGAGAAATGTTTCACACAAAACTTGTAGAGAAAATCAAAACGCGCATTTGTGTGGTAAATATTTTTTTTTTCTTAAAATCGTGTCATTAATGAGATAATTTGGAAATATGCAGTATAATCAGGAAGACTGCAGATGGCAGTATAATACGGCACATGCGCATAGCATGCTGGAAAATAAGGCTACAGGCACACACGCAGAATATGTAATACTTATTGATTTTGCACGGTCACGGTGGTTACGCGAACGCGCCTCAGTGTTACGTTATAGTACATTGCCTGTCTTCTTGTAATTTTTCGAAATCATATCGAATACACTTACTGATATGTTTATCTCCACTATGTCTTTTGCATTCCGACTGGATGTGTTGTGTTAGATACACAGGCGTAGACATGTTTGTGTTAGTATGATACACAGATGATGAACGCTGTTAATAATAATGCCAGGGGTGCACAAATCCCAGGTGTCAGATCGCCATGGTGAATGAATTTTGTACGTTTGTGTTTAATAGTTGTGGGTCCACAGTACGTAACCTTTATTTCATCCTTCTGTCGCCTGGAATTTTTTAAAAGTTTTTTCACCCTTGGATATTGTTATTGTGCTTATTTTTAAACATTTAATGCGCATATATTTCCCGTTCAACGAGATATTTTTTAATTGCCATCGATATAAAGTGACACGAAAACAAATTTTGTTTACACTAAATTGCCAGCGTTCAAAGGAGATATTCGACTGTCAGATTACAGATTTTTTTTTTATTCGAACGTTGCTGAGTCGCTGAAGATTAATTTCTGTGTTGTAACCGTTCATTTACATCACTATTATAAATGCTTTTACATTACGACTTTAGTAGAAAAAAAGATGCTTTTTTTGCATGTCGTGTTATATCCATATGAACTTAACATATTTCCTATTAAACTCTTTGATTTTCGTTTCCGAAAAAGAAAATGATGCTGTAGTACTAATTTGCATTTCGATAGGTAGGCCCGGTGCATAACCAGGAGCTGTATTCCTGTGCCTCAGAGCAGTATACGTGTGGTAAATCTCAGCGTTAATCCGTACATATCATGGCATCCAGTAGTTATAAACAAAATTTGCGATATTTAAGTAATGCAGTCCGTGGGATTCCTAAGCCCTCCTCCCCCATCATAAATAGTTCAGAATCATGTTTTCAAGCAAGATAAATGAATATGAAGGTATAAATTGGTGTTCACTAGGCCCTATAATCGATTCTGACAATATACTTTACTTCATTCCTCTGATTCGAAGTAATATCGCCGAGGTATTTGTGTGATGTGCGAAGCGCACAGAAATAGCTTTCAGGCCTTGGCATTTGTCCAGTTGGTACTAGAGAGAATTAGCATTTCATTGCTGGAGCAGGCAGTGATGAAAGAATTTCACATGAGGATTCATCTGTGGTGGTAATCGAGCTTTCTGGTTTAGTATTGCCTACAGATGAGTGAAATCAAGATTCTGTGGTTCTTATCATTCAAGTCTCGTGTTGGCGGAGGTGTTAAGTGTTCGCCCGTCACGGAAGATTTCAAATGCAGTCAGTGTCGTAGATCAACCCATTCCGAAACAGTCTCCCTGCTTTTGTGTCTGGTCTGGTAGAAGTGTAAGTTGTTTTTAGTGATGCGGGAGATAGGGCGTGGTGGTAGCGGCAACGGGAAGGAACGTGGTCCCGGCGTCACTGTGGCAGCGGCGGTTGCCATTCTGGAGAGGCAACAAGAAGAGCAGAGACGCACAGCGCCGTCAGTTCGCCATCGACTACGTGGTGATTTAAGTCGAACTACCGAGGCAGGGGTATCGAGGGACTCCTCTGATTCCAGTGTCAGCAGTGTTGGGGAGACAATCGCGCGTCTGCAAAATAAATTCAGCGCTGGCGATGTAGCCGGTAATGTGTCGTCTTCTGTAGACGCAGAACACAAACACAGTGCAGACGCAAAGCACGTCACTAGGCCGAAGCTAAAAGAATTTGCATCTGCAAGAACAAAAGAGCCTGACAAATCTGACGTTAAGGCGAATCGTGTAGTGACAGAAAGAGAAAGAGGTGTGAACGAGATCCGTAAGTCACCTTCCACTAAAAATATTTCCTCCTTGGTGCGTAATAACTCTGTAGCTTCGACACTGAAAACAGCAACTTTTTCTTCTTCGGATGCGAACACACAAGACGTGCGGAAGTGTGCTGGTGCAGAGCTGTCCACCAGCGATACCGGAAGGGACCCAGCAGATTGGCAGCGGTTATCATCCGCGAAGGATATTCTGGATCACTGCGATGATTGTAACGATGATTCTTTAGGAGCTGCTTCTTTAGGGAATGAGACTTTACACCATCCGCAGTTCTCCGTGGGAGTATCTACAAATGATGGTAACATCCCGCCTAAGCGCCCTCGTGTGATACATGTCCGAGATGCTGGTAGCAAGAACAATAGACCGAAATCCAATCCAGAAGTAGCATCGGGGCCAGGCCGACGACGGGCGCAGAGTGCAAGGGGAGCAGAAAGTCCTCTTTCGAATAGTTCCAGTGTGAAAATAGCTTTGGAGTACCCTCCACCACCGCCATCATCACCACCGGAGTACGACAGCCGTGGTTCCCCCTTCACAGGTGGAACTTCTACGAGCAACTCCCGCCGTATCCTGGCCGCGACAGAGTCTCTAGGTAGCTAAGATACATGCATGGTCGAACTGTAAGGTACTAATAAATAAGAAATAACTTGCGAGGTTTGGGGATGTTACAGGGGTGCTGATTAAGACTAGGGTCTTGTGGGGGTGTGGGATAGAGCTTGTTCGGGTTGTGTCATCGTGTTAGCCGAATTGATAAGAACCTGCATGCTTCTACTTCAAGCTAACCCTATTGTCCTCGATGTGGAGGCTTTTAACCAGAGAACACGGTATCTGAACTCAGAAGATCGCACTGAATTGTCACCGCTGTTCAGGTCTCAGAACTCCTCCGTTAAAATTTTTAAAGTTGATGCAACAAACAGGTGGTAATCAGATTAGCCATAAACGTACAGTGTACGTTTACTGCGGTACCTACAAATTATGGCGCTGCGATCGTCCTCGTAAAGGTGAGCAGGACTAGACTAGTCCTTAGCAGCGTCATATGTTGACAACTCTGTGTATGTATACTTATTTTAAAATTAGTTCATAAGAAATTTGCATGTGAAGTCTTACTTGTTGCATGTACCGTAATATGGCGAAGGTGTTGTGTTTGTGTCAGGTTACATTTGCTTAATTTTAACGCTTTCGAAGTCATTAAACTTAATTTAATATTTTAGTTCGTAATGATGTAATGTACTGCAGATGGCCTGGCTGTATTCGTACCGTGTGTACTTTTCCGAAAGGTTTCGTGTTTAATATCTGAGCTATTCAAATGGTGGTCGTAGTTAGGTCTTTACACCGTCAAGTATGTCTTATTCCGAAATTTCGGCGCAACGCTATCACAGTTTTTATGGCGACTATTAGTTTGAATTTCGGTTGGATACGTCAGCATTTCAGCATCAACCTGAACCCAATTCAGTCACCGTGAATGTGGAGGTAGTACGTTCTTTCGAAACGTCAGAACAACCGAAATATACTACGAGGTGTAGGGACCCAAAAGACTACCATAACTGGAAGAAAAGCGGCCGTGAAAACCTTAAAAAAAGTTACATCTTAGGTGTTGTTTTGATACCTGAGTGAGGTAAATATGGCGAATGGGTCTGTTTTCAAAATGAACGAGTTTCTTTGTACTGTCACTTCCGAAACTGGTACTTCAGGCTTGGCTTGCAACGGAAGTGGCATTCCATTGTACTGCTACAACAGCCAGTACTGAAAATATCCAACACTAAGACAAGCACCTTGGAACATAACCTCACGTGGAGGGAAGAAGGTGTTATGAGGGTATTGTGGAGGATATTTGCTCCTAAGAGGGGGGAAGTAACAGGGGAACGAGGTTACTTGTATAGTGAGGAGCTTCATATTTTGTACGCTTCACCATACATCATCAGGATGTTGTAATATGAGAATGAGTTGGTCATTTAGCACGCGAGTGTGGGATTAAAAATGTATAGAAATGCTTAGAAAATTGTTGTCGGAAACCTGAAAGGAAGATAACTCTTGGTAGACCAAAGCGTGTATAATATAAAATTCAGACGAGAGGTGGAGAAATGTGTCGATCGAACGTCTCAGTCAATTGGTCGGTACACCTGCTTCGTACTGGAAGGTCCAGGTTCAAATCCTGGAAGGTATCCTTCATAGCAAATATTCGTCTGGCTCAGGATATGATCCAGCGGTACGCGCTTGTGAACGCGGTGATGGATATTCGATTTCTCTCGTGGTCATTGTTTTAACTGGCCTATATCATTTGTCATGTGGGCGGGCCGTTGAATGGCTACGGTTTATACGAAAAGCGAGCCGTCAGGAAGTGACAACGATAATGGTAAGATAAAATAAAGTACCCTGTTTAAAAGGCGGGAAAATTCTTTACCAGTCCAACGACGAGGCTCTGATTAAAATTCAGGTTTAATATTTTGTTGGTCGTTTACCAGAAGAGATAAGACTGGAGTATTGACGGGATTATATGGGGTTTGTGGAACACAGTTCTGTGTAGAATTCTTCCTTCTCTTTTTATTGTTCTCGTACCGAAAAGTTCTTGTATCATTGGATTTTTTCTTTATTCCTTGTTTTTCTATTGTGGTCGTTAAACTAAGACATTGGAACGTATTTCCCTGCGGTATGGAAGAAATACTGTGCCTTCCTTGTAGCGCAGATGATGGGGAACTGCTTATTGCTGCATTCCTTAAATCCAGCACGTTATTCATAGTTGCCCTTGGGCTGTATAACCGTTAAATTCGTAGCGCTGAAATATTTATTATGTAACTCAAATTTATTACAAGAACATTCTTTGTTTGACGGACATGTATATAGCTCTAGACTTATTTAGATTCGAGGTGGTATGTTCGGTACAGTGACAAGGCTAGGGACTGGACGACAGAGGAATCTAAGTTCGATTCTCGTTAAGGACAAGTGATGTATTTCTTCTGTAAAGCGCCCAGACCTGCCCTCTGGTTCTCCCAACCTTCTGTTAAGTGGTTACCGTCGGATTATTCCCCGCTTCACTCCCCCATGTGCCTTCATGGCGTAGACGGGGAAATATTTTACCTTTACTGTATTATTTGTTTATTCATGACTTATTTAATGAAGTCAGAAATTCAAATTGTGTTGTGTCGAAGGGCGGCATGACGGGCGGGTGGTGAATCGGAAAGGTGGTGTAAGGAAGCGGGCGTGTTCTCGTTTGGTGGCCTATGTCGACATTACTGTGGACGGACCGACGAAAGCCACGAACAGCGTGTAGTAGGTAACAGGACTGAATTTGAACCCGGGATTTAAATTGCCTCCGATGTTGTATAGCTGACATCAAGTTACGGTCTTTCCTATCGCTCGTTTATCCAACATATTTTGATCCAGTTCGCGATGTTACGAAAATTCGAGCCAGAGAACGTCTTCGGACACAGTGGATTTAACGAATGCCCTCCTTTGCTTGCAGACTGAAATTAATTTCCTTTTGAATGGTCTTTGAAGCCTGAAAGTCATGTAAATCAGGGGCGCACAAATCCCAGGTAACTAAATTTTGTACGTTGACACCTTGTGTTTGTCGGTCCCCAGTATGTAACTTGCCTCTTGTCACCGTTCTGGCCCATAGAATTTTGCGTTGGTTTCAAGATTTTTTGGAAAATTTGTTTACGCGTTGTCTTAAGTAATACTTGTACATTGTAATTTCCGGCTCACAATAAACGCACTGCTTATCAGTTATGACGACTGATCTTTTAATGCTGCCGTTGTGAGAATCAAACGAAAGGCCATTTTTAGACAAGACATCCCCGTTGTGTATTGATCTAATAATTAATACAGTGGTGTAACATAGTCTAACACAACTTTAGTACGTGAACATTGTGTTATTGGTTTAATGTAAACGAGATCTCGTCATTTTAATGCGTTGTGAGTTATATATTCAATCTTTTAAGTCAAAGCCCGAAGATGGCTTTTACAAGCCGAAACTTGTAGCTATGCTCTCGTAATATTTTATAGCCTAAAACTTACTTTATGTACCACCAACTTTAACATACAGGAATTCTCTATTCTGCCCACAGTGCATTTATGTGTTTTGCTTGGATCTCAGAACAAACAGTGATTATTTCTATTTAATACATTAACTTATCGTTTTTTATAACCGAAGCAGAGAGTGTTTACTGCGCGGTACAAACTGGGTCTGCAAATCAGACATACAGTTTCGTCTTTAAAGGGTTAAATGTTCATGGAATAAAGTTATATTAGATTGTGCTACACCACTATATTAATTATATGAAAAACCATATTTACGATGGAACAAAGTGTGGCATTTTTAGCTTCAAAGCAAGTGGTGCTTATTATAGCCGTTATATATGAAAGGTTCAGGAATTTGTGACAAGAAATTTATTGATTCCATTTTAGTGTGAAATACTTTGCTAGGCAAGTAGAAGCTTCGTACGCTTTGTTGTGGAACTGTAAAGGAATTGTAAACGAAATGTGGCCACATGCGTGCCTTTCGAAGGCTGTCAGAACCGATAATATGTCACTTTGGAGTTGTACAGGGTCATCGAAAAAAGATGGACGGGATTGTCTATCTCGATTTACTTGAACAGTACGTGTTTCCACAGATTGAAACCTTCGAACAAGAAACTGTAAGTAGGGCTATTTTTATGCAAGACGGAGCTCCTCCACATTTCAGTTGCTTTGTGACTGACGTTTTAAATGAGAGATTCCCTGCTGCCTGGATTGGAAGGGGTGGACCAATACCCTGGCCGCCTCGAAGCCCAGATCTCTCTCCACTTGGTTTTTTCCTGTGGGGGTACATTAAGAACATTGTGTATGCAGAGAAGATAAGGAATATGCAGCACCTGCAAGAAATGATCACATCGGCCATTGAAACTGTAACACGAGACATGATTCAGAAAACGTGGCAGGAGACAGAATTTCGTTTGGACGTCTCCAGAGCTACAAACGGTGCACATATTGAAATGTACTAAGGTAAGTC
>Ga0123355_10001143_pt1 | contig 36841 bp, 42 predicted proteins | sample TergutEmb28metaG_3_FD_89872 | JGI IMG/M metagenome (GOLD analysis project Ga0123355, IMG submission 89872) | Embiratermes neotenicus P1 segment gut microbial communities from Petit-Saut dam, French Guiana - Emb289 P1 | ecosystem: Host-associated > Arthropoda: Insects > Digestive system > Gut ...
AGATTGGTTTATACAAACAACAAATCGCCCAGGTATGACGATAGAATGTGGCCTTGGAGAAAATCCGCTGCCAATTTCCGATTTTAATAGTATATATAAAAAAGTCGCTCCACTGTTACATGAAGCGATTAGAGGCGATATTTAAAGGGCTTGTTAAAGTCGGGTCCATTTTATTAGCATGACCACCAACACGGATACAATCACGCCCATCACCACAATGGCTGCTAAAATAAATATATCTTCACCAGTTGATCTACGTGTAGAATCTTCGAAAGAAATTGAATAAACAAGTGGCGGTGCCGGCTCTGAAATAATTTCAGTTGCTTCTGCCGTTGCTTCTTCATATTCATATACGAAAGGGATATAAGGCTCAATAATTTCAACTTCTTGCGCGTCCAGCATTTCAAACACATGGCTTATAAGGGCAGTGGTATCGGTAAATGTTACGCCAAGAGGGGCGTATAATACGGATATGATTAATCCGTGGCTGTCATTCCTTGCATAGGATACCAGGGTATGCTGGGCGGCATTGGTAAAACCGGTCTTGCCCCCTACTGCAAATGGGTTAAACTCTGTCCTGCCACGGCGTATCATACGATTTGTGTTTACAAGCCCTCGGGGCTTATCGTATAACTGAGTGGGTGGAATTGCATAAAAGACAGTAGAAATTATATCCAGATACACAGGATGCTGTATAGCGGCTTGCATAATCAGTGCCATATCGTAAGCAGTTACAAATTGGCCATCACCAGGCAAGCCGCATGGGTTTACAAAGCGGGTAGAAAACGCGCCAAGTTCCCATGCACGCATGTTCATAAGATTTACAAATTCCGGAATAGAGTCAGAAATATGCTCTGCCAGAGCCCAGGCAATTTCGTTTCCCGATGAAAGCAGTAGGCCGTATAAGGCCTGCATTACGGTAATACTTTCCCCTTCCAACATACCTACCCGGCTGGCATAATATGGGATGCTGACCGCTCGCCTGGAAAACGTAATGGACTCGTTTAGATCTTCTACATATTCTAATACCAAAAGTGCAGTCATAATCTTGGTAATACTGGCAGGATAGCGCCGGGTATAACCTTCGTTTTCATACAAAATCTCCCCTGTATCTGCGCACATCACAAGCACAGAAGCAGACTGATACATGGGTTCTTCTGCCTCTTGGGCAAAGGCCTGTATTGGCGCTAGGGCAAAAATAATTATAAATAGATATGCTATTACACGCATCACGCCTTGCTTGTAAAGTGGAAATTTTCTATGCGTACAGCCGGTACAAGTGATGCACCAAAACCGCTTACAAGCTCAATTTCCCTTGAAATTGCAGAAATATTGTTAAAGGCATCCAGCAGGCTTTCTGTAAAACGCATGGTTGAAATAGGCTTTGTTAATTTTCCATTTTCTATTAAAAATGTGCCATTGCGTGTAAGTCCAGTTACTTGCAAATTTCTAGCATTTACAAAATTTGAATAATGGAACTCGTTTATAAAAATACCTTTTTCTGTACTTGCAATTATTTCATCAAGTGACATATCTCCGCCGTCTACAACAATATTTGTAGGAACCGCACCTGAATAAAATCTGCTTGATACGGCGTGGCCTGTAGGCTCTACACCATGTTTAGATGCGGTTTTGTTATCGTATAAAAAGGCAGAAATTTTGCCATTTTCAACAAGGGACAGCACCCGGCGTGGGTTACCTTCTACGTCAAATGGTAATGGGCATAAACTATTATGCATTACATCGTCGCGTACGTTTAAATTTTCACCAAATAGCTTTTCGCCCAATTTGCCCCGGGCAAAACTTACGCCATCGTCTACGCTTTTTGCACTTAACATCATTGTCATAAAGCTAACTAAGTCGCCAAATGCACTCGGAGAAAGTATTACGGTAAAGCCGCCAAGTTCTGGAGATATGGGGTTTAGTGCGGCACGAGCGGTATCCTGAGCTTTTTTAAAGCAGCCTACAATGTCAGGGATATCTGTGTATGACACGCACTCCCCTGCCCCATCTGCACCGCTTGTGTGGGAAACTACAGTGTTAAAGCTTATTGCCTCATAGTTTGCATATCTAAACCCACCAGTGCTATCCCCAATTGCTAAGCCTGTGTAGGTCAAAGTCAGTGCACCTGCGGCAGAGAAATCCGGCTCAAGGAGTGCAACACCTTGCTTTATATATTCCGCACGGTTTTTAACATTAAACGCCGGATAAAACCTTCCATCGGAAATACATTCGGTAACATTTTCTGTAGAAAGAGGAAACGCGCCAAACGCTCCTTCTGGTACAAATTTAAGCATTTCTTCTGCATTTTTCACAAGCTGTTCTATGCCCATTGGGGTTAAATCGTTGGTTGAGCAAGTGGCCTGCTTCTTGCCGTCGTACAAGGTTAGTGACATGCTTGCGTCGGTTATAATTACATTTTGGCTAATTTCCGAATTAGCAAAACGTGTGGTGCCGTCTTCGTTTATAGAAATAACTGCCACTGCATGGCACTTTGTAAGGGAAGTGGCCGTTTGAATAAGTGCCTTTGCCTCTGCTTTATTTAACATCTGAAACACCTACTTTCACTTTTCTAAACCTTGTTGGCGAAGAACCATGGCTTACGCGCATGATTTGCATGGGCTGCCCTTTACCGCAGTTTGGCACGCCCACAAGTTCCCAAAAATCGGCGTTTGCGGTGCCGTCACAATGCCCCCAAAATTCTGTGGTTTTGCCAGAGTATATTGGGTTTTTAAATATACGGCCTGTCAGCTTACCGTCCTTTATTTCCCGGGCAAGCTCGCAAGCAAATTGGAAATTTACGCGTAAATCGTCAATGCTCCAGCTTTTATTTTCGTCAAAAATAAAGCCGTAGTCTATTCCTGCAATAAGCTCATCCAATGTGGCATCCCCAGGCAGTAGATTAATGTTTGTCATACGCACGATCGGTAGATTTCTCCATCCATCAGAAAGGCCTGCACCACTGGAATTTTTTCCGGTTATATACGCGTTATCCCGGGAAGTTTGAAATGCTACAAATTTTCCTTTGTCTACTAAGGTGATATTTTGCGCAGGCATGCCTTCATCGTCATATGCAAAGGTGCCCAAGCCACGGTCACAGGTTGCATCTGCAACCAAGGTAACATGCTTTGAGCCGTATGTTAAAGGCGTTGCCGCCAGGTTGTCTACCTCTACAAAGCTGCGTCCTGCAAACGCGGCCTCGCTGCCTAGTACACGGTCAAGTTCTGTTGGGTGGCCTACACTTTCATGAATTTGTAAAAACATTTGCCGTGGGGTAAGAATAATATCAAACTCGCCGCTTGGGCAGTCTTCGGCATGGAGCAGCTCAGCAGCTTCCCGGCCTATAGTAACGGCTCGTTCCGGCAGATTTAATTCAAGCACCGCTTCGTACCCGGCACGTGCAACGTTTATATAACTGCGACGCTGCATGTCTGCATCAGAAAACGCAATTGCGCCTAAAGATGCATCGCATTGGCAAAAATTTTGTACTATAAATGAGCCGTCTGTATCCGCAAAAATTACGTGGTCTTTGCGGAAGCTTAAATTTACGTAAGTGCGGTTTACCTCCGGGGTGGCGCGCATGTTTTTATCACATTGGGTCATCAGTGCCAGTTTTTCTGCAAATGGTACAATAAATGGGTCTTGTGTAACCGGGGTGCTGTATGCTGCTTCCACCGGTTTCTTGTTGTCCAGTTCTGCTTTTTTTGCCAAAAGGGTTAAGCTTGCGATGGCTGTATCGCAAGCTAGTTTAACCGTATCATTGATTTTTTCTATATCACTTGCAGCGGCAAAACCCATTGCGCCGTTTACATACACACGCACGCCATAACCTTGACTGCGCGTGGTTGCGGCTTTTACAATATCGCCACTTTCCATGCGGATATCTTCCATTGTTATGTCTTTGAAGCGAATGTCTGCAAAATCCGCTCCAAGGGTTTTTGCGTGTGCCATTGCGTTTTTAATTTGTTGATTCATATGCGATTACCTCCATCTAAGTGGGGCTCTGCCCCAGGTCGCATTTGCGACCAGCCCAAACCCTCTCGTAAGCTTCGCTTTCAGTATGTTTACCTGCGGCAAACACGGTGCTGAAGCACCGCCGGCCTTCTTACCGGTACGCGCTGGCCGGGCGGCCTGCCCCGCTGTTACGAAGGGCAAAGCCATTCTACGTTTCATTTACATCCATTATGGGTACGCGCTGTGTGCGCAGATAGTTTTTATTCCATTCAACCGTTCAATTTAGATGCGTGTGTAATTTCAGTTGGTAAGCAACCCTTACCAACTGATTTTTTGCAAAATAAGCTACCGCTTAACTCGGCCACTGCCATCTCCACCCATTAGGCTATTGACCTCGGCAACACTTACCAAGTTGAAGTCCCCTTCCACACTATGCTTTAGGCAACTTGCAGCCACGGCAAATTCTAAGGCCCCAGGCTTATCCATTTCTGTTAGAAAACCGTAAATAAGCCCGGCGCCAAAACTATCACCGCCGCCAACCCGGTCAACAATATCTGTAATTTCATATTTTTTGGAAAAATGTGCCCGCTCTCCATCGTATAACATTGCAGACCAGTTATTGTGGTTTGCAGAAAGGGATTCTCGCAGGGTAATTGCCACATATTTTAGGCCAAAATTTTCTACCAATTGCTTGGCTACAGAAACATATCCCTCGTGGTTTAAGTGCCCGGAGGTTATGTCTGTGCCGGTAGAAGTAATACCGAAAACATCCGATGCGTCTTCTTCATTTGCAATGCACACATCAACATAGGTGATGAGTTTGGACATGGTTTCCTTCGCTTCTGCCTTAGCCCACAGGTTTTTGCGATAGTTAAGGTCACAGCTTATTGTAATTCCTTTTTCTTTTGCCGCTTTTACCGCGTCAAGGCAAATTTCTACAACGCTTGCACCAAGGGCCGGTGTAATGCCTGTAAAATGAAACCAGTCGATGTTGTTAAAAATTGCATCCCAGTCAAAGTCTTCGCGCTTTGCTGTTGCAATTGCAGAATTTGCCCGGTCATAAATCACTTTAGACCCACGCTGATTTGCACCCTTTTCTAAAAAATAAATGCCTACACGGCTGCCACCACGTACAATTTTACCGGTATCAACACCGTACTTGCGTAATGCGTTAACCGCACTTTGCCCAATTTCATGTGTGGGCAGCTTTGTTACAAAGGCCGCATCTAGTCCATAGTTTGCTAGGGATACAGCTACATTCGCTTCGCCACCGCCAAAGGTTGCGCCAAGTGTATCTGCTTGCACAAAACGGTCATAGCCCGGTGGGGCCAGGCGTAGCATAATTTCACCAAATGTTATGATTTTTTTCATGTTAAAGGTCCCTTTCTATTTAAATGGGGCGCTGCCCCGCCGCTCCGGGTCGCACAACCCAGCTCCGCTTCCTTCGCTTTCGCTACGAATGCATGTAAATAGTTTTTGCAGGTTATTTTATACTATATGAATGAGTTACACATACTTCTGCAAGTCTGCTGGTGTTGTTAGCACTGCGTCAAATAACGGATGGTCTTCTTCTGCCAAATATCCAAAACCTGCACCCAAAGCCATCATGTTACTGCCGCGAGCGGCTTCTGAGTCTTTATACATGTCGCCAACCATCGCCCATTCACTAGGGCAGGCATCCCCAAGGATACGCCGTACCATGTCAATCTTTGCCGGCTCGCCGCTATAAATGCCTTCAAAATAATGTTTAATACCTGTTGCCTGTAAAGTTCCATCAACGTGTACATGGCTGCCGGTGCTGGCAATGTACATTTTGATACCCGCTTGCCTTAATGTCTCAAGCATTTCTATAACCCCTGGGAAAAGCACCGTGGCACCCAAAGATTGTATAGACGCCAATTCTAAAGCGTCAACTTCCGGCCCAAGTTTAACAATTACATCCTCTGCCACTGTAGGGAACATCTTGCGGAAAAAATCTAACCCCGCAATGCCCATTGCATCCCTGACTCCACTGTCATCTATAGGGGGCAAAATAAACCTGTCTCTTACCTGGTCAATCGCTGTTAGGGTCGCTTTTGCAGTGTTACTTAAAGTTCCGTCCATGTCGAAAATGATATGTCGTTTTTTCATTCATACGCTCCGTTCTGCTTGCCGGAATGCCATGCCCACGCCGTGGAAATAATAGTCTCAATATTGGTGCGTGTTGGGTTCCAGCTAAGTTCACGCCTGATTTTTTCAGATGATGCAATGAGCGTTGGCGGGTCACCGGGGCGGCGTTCGCAAATGTTTACTGTAAAATCTATATTTGTTACTTTTTTTACTGCGTCAACTATTTCTTTATTAGAAAAACCGCTTCCGCTGCTTAAATTATAGGTTGTAGATTTTCCGCCGGATTCTAAGCTTTTTATACATAAATTATGGGCATCCACCAAATCCATTACATGCACATAGTCGCGTATACACGTACCATCCGGGGTAGGATAATCGCTGCCATAAATGTTAAGCTGATTATTTTTACCTTGTGCCGTGTGTAACACCATTGGAATAAGATGCGTTTCTGGCGTATGGCACTCGCCAATAAGTCCGCTTTCGTGGGCACCTGCAACATTAAAATAACGCAAAACTACATAGTTAATATCATAGGCTTGGCCAAACCATTTAAGCATACGCTCCACTGCAAGTTTGCTTTCACCATATGGGTTTATTGGCTTTTCGGGAAAATCTTCCGTTACAGGCACCGTTTCCGGCATACCATAAACAGCCGCAGTGGAAGAAAATACTATGTTTTTTACCCCATGTTTTAGCATACCCTGTAATAGTGAGAATGTTGCTATCACATTGTTATCGTAGTACATTGCAGGGTTTTGCACACTTTCTGGCACAACGGTATACGCGGCAAAATGTACAACTGTAGAAATATTGTTTTCTGTAAATATTTTGTCCAGCAATTGAGTATCCTGCATATTCCCTTCGTAAAATTTTGCACCCGGCCACACCGCTTTTTTATGACCATTTACTAAGTTATCAAGCACAACTGTTTCTGTTTTACTATCTATCAAAGATGCAACCATGTGGCTGCCTATATATCCTGCGCCACCAACAACTAAAATTGCCATCACTACCTCCATCTAAATGGGGCTCTGCCCCAAACCCCGCCACTCCGCTGGGCAAAGCCCAGCTACGCTTCCTCGCTGCGCTGCGGGTGCACGCTGTGCGCGCAAATAGTTTTTTTACGTAACCTTACGTTCCCTAAATCTCAACAGCGCCATCGGCAACCTCTGCTATATAAAAGCTAGCTTCTGTGTCTGTTTTTACAAAGTACGCATCGCCAACATATTTAGTAAAACCATCCACATGGTCACTATGCACAATACTAACAGTACATCCACCAAAACCTGCACCAGTCATACGCGTACCAAGCATAGAACCTGCATTTTTCATCCCATAGTCAAATGACGGTACAAACAAAGCATCCAGTGCATCACCAACTACTTCATATATATCCCGCAAAGACAAATGGGAATCTACCATTAATGTCCACAAGCTTTCTAATTCGCCTTTTGCCAAAACCCGTGCAGCTTCCTTTGTGCGGTAATTTTCATATACGGCATGTTCGGCGCGTTTACATGTAATTTCGTTCTGTATGGCGCTTTTATGTTTTTCAAAATCCGCTGGAGTCAGTTCGCATATTTCGTTAATATTGCAAACCTTTTTTAAATCCTCCAGCGCTTGTTCACATTCTGCACGGCGTTCGTTATATTTAGAATCTGCCAACCCACGCTTATAGTTTGTATCTGCAATTACAATGCGATAATTTCCAAGATTTAATGGAATATGTTCGTACGCTAAAGTATCACAATTAAGAAGTATCGCATGGTCTTTTTTACCCATGGTACAAGCGAACGGGTCCATTATTCCGCAATTTACTTCGTTAAATCTTTCTGCATTTTGGCATAGTTTTGCTCGTTCTACAGGGTGTATATTTAATTCGAAAATATTATTGAGTGCCAATGCCACAAGTGTATTAAGGCTTGCAGAGGAAGATAATCCTGCTCCATTTGGCAGGTTGCCCCAAATAAACATTTCAAAACCACTCAGTTTATGTCCAGCTTGCAGTAATAATGAAGTAACCCCTTTTGGATAATTACCCCAGCCATGTTTTTGATTGGGCTCCAAGTTATCCAAAGAAAACTCTACATGGGAATCAAAATTGCTGGAATAGAGCTTAACAAGGTTATCGTCACGCTTACAAATTGCACCATATGTGCCTATATTTAAGGCACATGGCATGACAAGTCCGCCATTGTAATCAATATGTTCGCCAATTAAATTAACCCGCCCAGGCGAGAAGAAAACCCGAGGTTCGTTTTCTGAGATTCCGAATATTTTAGCAAAATCATTAAGTACTTCCTGCTTCATAAAATCGTCCCTTCTAAAATTTCTTTTTTTCACAAGTTTATTTAACCACACCGGAACACAACCTGCAACGTGATATTTAAATTAATTAAAAGATTAGCGCATATTTTTCTTTAAGCAGAGAGATACTAGCTAAGAAGCGCATAGACAATTCACTTGAATTTTCAAGATAAATTGCTATATAACAACTTCTAAAAATGGAAGGAGGCGAACTAATATGCGTTCAAGAACGTGGGACTATATTGCGTTATCGCTTGTAATACTTGGAGCAGTAAACTGGGGGCTTATCGGCCTATTCAGATTTGATCTTATCGCCGTTATTTTTGGTGGAATGGAAGCTATCGTCAGTCGTATTATATACACAGTTATCGCACTTGCAGGGCTTTACTGCCTTAGCTTTTTTGGAAGAGAGTATCATCATCGTTCACCATCAGAACACCGAGTGTAACTCCATATTAACAAAAATGACCATGCACAATGTGCGTGGTCATTTTTTTATGGCACAGGAAACCGCTTCACCTCCGCGCAGCAATTCCCCAGACGTCACGTTAGGAAGATTGTTCTTATGACAAAATATTAGAATCAGTCACAGTGATTTTATTACTCGTATCGTGTAATATATATTCATAAGGTCGACACCAAATAAGCGACCTTACAACCATCATGAAGGAGGTGAAATAATGGCAGTAGAAGGCAAACATGTGAGCGCAAGTTTACGTTTTTACAACTCCGAAAGAGAAACCGTACAAACGCTCCACCGCATACGTCCTAACATTCAAGGACCTGATGCAGAAACATTAGTTAATGCATTTCAACAAATTCGCCCATTGCCACTGGCAGCAGTCAGTATGACATGCACTACCGAGCTTGTGTCGGTATAAGTATTTAAATTAAAATTAAAAGGAGGTGAGCCAATTGAACCTATCAAACCGTGCAAAATTATCGTTTTATACCAATTCTGGCGATATAGTTAGACTAACTATCCCACGAGCGCGCATGGATAAAACCGCCGAAGCCGCACGCGATTCCATGGAAGCACTTATTGCAACCAACACAATCGTAACCAGCAGCGGAATACCCAGCACCATACGCAGTGCAGAGCTTGTGCAAACTGAACGTGTAATTATCGTGTAATTTAAGTTCCAACAAACCATTTGCTCGCCCATGCAACCTGGGGCAGAGCCCCATTCTAATCGAAAGGAGGTTACCAACATGTTTGCAGAAACAAACAAAAGGCTTGTACTGCGCTACGACCCTGGTCAGTTCACATTTCGCAATTTTATCCAAACATCCAGTGATGAGCAATTGTACGATTTAGCCCAAAACCTAAATGCATTCCAAGAAGAATCCGTTACCCACGTTTTAAAAGTACAAACATTTGAATTGACATAATAAAGTTGCTTAGAAATACCTTAATTTTAGAAAGGAGGAAAGATTATGGCTACAATATCTAACGAAGTTTGCAAGCTTATATTTAACACATCTCTTTATAAAAAGCGCATCGTACGCATACCAGACCCTGCCGCAGTTTTAACACCATCTATTGTAAATTCTGCTGCTGCAGACTTTATTTCAGCCAATCCATTTGATGAAACAATTGGATCGCTGGTATCCTTAGCAAACGCAGAACGGATAACAACAAACAGAACTATTTTATTCTAAATCCTGTGCTTTTATTTTCAAATTTTCGTCAAAAAAGACCGTTGCTTATTGCAATGGTCTTTTTTTTTAGGTATACTCAAAACATAGTAGCAATATATAATTTAGGAGTGGACATTCTTATGAATACGATATTTGAACAATTAGCAAAAATGCGCCTCGTTCCTGTTATAGTTATAAAAGACGCTGCAAATGCTGTGCCTTTAGCTAAAGCTTTGTGCGAGGGTGGTTTGCCATGTGCAGAGGTAACTATGCGCACACCACAAGCCGCAGACGCAATACGCGCGATATCCAGCGCAGTGCCAGATATTTTGCTTGGCGCAGGTACGGTATTAACTATACAACAGGTAGATATTGCAATAAATGCCGGCGCAAAATTTATTGTATCGCCAGGGCTTAACCCAGAGGTTGTACGCTATTGCCAGTCTAAAGATGTGCCGGTATTACCGGGGGTTTGTACCCCAACGGAAGTTGAGCAAGCACTTGGACTTGGGCTAAAGGCACTCAAATTTTTTCCGGCAGAAGCGGCCGGTGGTGCGAATATGATCAAGGCCCTGTCCGGGCCGTATGGTGATGTTACATTTATGCCAACAGGTGGCATTACACAAAAGAATTTACACGATTATCTTTCTGTTAAAAGCGTATTCGCTTGTGGGGGCAGCTGGATGGTAACCGATGAATTGATATCCATGGGTAATTTTGATAAAATTACCGAACTCACACGTGATGCTGTTGCACTAGCAAAACAGTAAGCTGCTTGCATAATTGAAAGGATTGATTGTAAATATGTTTATCGAAAAACGAAAACGCAGTTTTCGTGTTTTGCTAAAGTCTTTTATAATTACGACGGTTTCCGTTTGTGGTGTGATTTTAATCGGACGAGCCGCCTTTAATAGAGCTGTTGTACCACCGCCAATTCCACAGGCAGCACCATTAATACAAGTAGTGCGTGCAGAAAATCCAAATAGAAATATAGATCATTCCGTTGATGATTATGACGAGATATTAGAAGAAATTTGGCCAATGCCCGAAAGATTTACAAATGATGATAGACGAGAAAAGTTTTGGACATTTTTAGTTATTGGCCTTAACGAGGGAACGAATGCGAATACGATAATGGTAGCGTCTTACGATGGTGTAAATCGCGAGGCCAATTTAATAAGTATCCCCCGGGACGTGCCTATTAATGTAAATCGCCGAGGTCGGAAAATAAGTTCTTCTTATATTGTTGGTGCCGGCGGGGATAGAGGGCGTGCTGGTGGGGTAACCCAAATGCAAGTGGATGTCATGTCCATTATCGGATTTGTTCCGGATTTTTATGTTGTGCTTGATTATGATGCGTTTTTTACCATTATTGATGCGGTAGGCGGCGTTGAAATTTACGTTCCTTTTCACATGCGGTATAACGACCCATACCAAGATTTGTTTATTGATATACCACCAGGGCTTCAGCAAATGGACAGCGAAACCGCACTTCACTTTGCACGATTTAGACAAGCTAACCGAGGCAGCGGGTTTCAGTCTATAACCGACTTTGGACGTATAGAAAACCAGCAGATTGTTGTAAATGCCGTTATTGAAAGCTTGTTATCACCAGCAAGTTTGTTGCGTATTCCTGAGTTTGTTATTATTTTTAACGAAAGCGTGTATACCAATTTAACATTTCAAGAAATGATGTGGTTTGCACTTGAGTTAAATCATGTGAGAAGTACCGACGCATTGTCTTCCTATACAATGCCAATTAGCCATTCTAGCCGCGCGCCTATGTGGTACGAACTTTTATATGTAAACGGTACTATCGAGCTTATTAATAATACCATTAATCCATTTGACAGGGATATTGAGGTTGGCGATACAAATATTGCACGACAATAGAGGTTAGAAAATAAGGGTATTGCTTTATGTGTCGTTAATATAAAGCAATACCCCGACGGAAAACACTTTATCTTTATGGCTTATATCTACATGACCGTTATACTTATCCGCAGACTTGCGGATATTTTTTATTCCATGGCCGTGGCTATCGCCGTCTTTGCGGGTGGCGATTACTTCGCTTGTTACATATTTTACTTTGCCGTCAAATGTATTTTCTACTTGAATAAAGAGACTTTCCTTGCTGTACTCAATATCCAGCTTGATTACTTTGTTCTCAACCTTTGCGACTGCATCAAGGGCATTGTCTAAAAGATTGCCAAGTATGGTTACAACGTCGGTGACTTCGATGTTTAAAACCGGGGGGATTAACATGCGTATATCTATCTTAATATTTTCTTGCTTTGTGTCATTTAATTTATAGTTGATTATACTGTCAAAGGCTGTGTTGCCTGTGTTGCTGTATATTTCTTTTTTCTCTATTTCTCCAAGCAAATTTTTGAGGTAGACTGTTGCTTCATTTACCTTACCCATTGCTGTAAAATCCATTGTGGTGGCTAAGTGAAATTTCATATCGTGACGTGTGGCTTTTATGTTTTCTACTGCATCTTGCATGAGTTGGCACTGGGTAAAATAATATTCTTTCTCTTGAGCGTGTAGTGCGGATTTTAGCTTGTCTTCGTATGCCACTGACAAGGTGTCGTGGAGGTAGAATGTGAATATATTGATGCCAAATATTACGATCATTGATATAATTGCAATATTTTGTGGCAAGTACATCACGGCAAAAAGCAAAATAACCACGGTTGAAATTAAAATGACTGAATAAAAAATTAAAAATTTAGGTGCGTCTATTGTATTTTTCTTAATATTTTTGAATTTACGGAAGAATAGTGCCATCATGTAACTTGCAGCGCCCCATAGAATAAAACCGGATATACTATCAGCCCCAAAAGTATCAAAAAGATCGGCCTGATAAAGTCCAATAGAAACAGCTATAATTGATTCGATGACAAACATACTTATAAAAATACCAAACGTCGCTACAATCCTTTTTCTTATAGATGATTTATAATTTAAAGTGATGATAAAGTAAATTATAATACTTAATAAAATACTTACGATTGGGATATTCCATAACAAAAATGCAGTACTGGTTACCACAAAGAAAAGTAGGTAAGAAGACGCCATTACAATAAAAGATGTTCTCCGCTCATTAAAAAACACACCCATAACCCGCTCAATGGCAAGCATCGCTACAAAGTTGGACAAAAGATATACAATGGTTACTAACTCCATAGAATCACACCCTTCGCCGTTTCATAATTTCAAAATATCTTTCTCGTGTCTCATTTCTTCTACCCTGGCTTATTGGTAAAGATTCAGCACTGCCTATTATGGATAATTGATTATATTTTATAGCAGAGATATAATCAAAATTAACGATATAGGAAGCATGGATAAATAAAAAATCATATTTCTTTAACTGCTCCTGGTATACCTCTTTTAATGAGCCGTAAAATTCGCTGGTTTTGCCGTTTGCAAAATGTAGTATCAACTTTCTGCCACTACTTTCTACATATAGGATGTCCTTCATCTTTACTTTTAAGGTTGTGCGCTGGGCATTATAGGAAAATTCGCTAGACCAAAGCCCTGCAATTTTAAGATATGTTTTGACTGTCTTTTCCAGTGCGTCATAGGATAATGGCTTTACGAGGAAGTTTAGTGGGCGTATTTCAAACAACTGAAAAGCGTAGTCTCGTTCTCGTGAGATATAGACAATAGAAACCATGTTGTTTTGTTGGGCCTCACGAATAAGCCGTCCAACTTCTACGCCATTTATTTCGCCTTTGGGCTGGCTATAACCTTCGGCACCCTCCTGTGGCCTGGCAAACTCAATATCAAGGAATATTAAATCATAATGCGTACCGGCTTCCATACGGCGGCATAGCTCCTCACCGCTAAATATAACATCTATCTCATGTTTTACTTGCATGCTATTAAAAATATTTATTAAGGCGCTTTCAACTTCGGCACCTACTTTTTTGTCGTCATCACAAACAGCAATGTATATCATATGCGGAGTCACGTTCCTTTTTTAGAGTTTATATAGTATTTTAGCGTTTTTATTTGCAAATAACAATATTGACTTACTAATTACTACGATGACTGCGTAAGTTACTGCACTTTGTCGCACAGGTGGGCGTAAGCGCGTATACTCCTTTTTAAGCAAGATAAGAACATAACAGGAAACCCTTGCAATAAAACTAATTATAAGCGGTGATGATTTTTGAAAATCACAATAAAAGAGCCGCCAGCGGGCGCTGAGGAAGAAATTATTGTGCTATGCTATAACATAAGTGCCGAGCTTTTGGCCATGCTAAACTCTTTTAAAACGCCAAGCAATATGCTTATTGCAAGCATCGGCAACGAGGTGCATAAGATAGCACCCTCGGATATTTTCTATTTCGAATCAATAGATAAGAAAACATTTGTTTACTGCGAGAAAGATGTGTATGAATCGAAGAAGAAGCTTTACGAATTAGAAGAATTAGCAATGAGAGGTTTTTTCCGAATATCTAGATCAATTGTGGTGAACTTAGGCAAAGTAAAGGCCGTTATTCCTTCGTTATCCGGCCGGGCAGAAGCCGTTTTAACCAACAAAGAACGTGTGGTTATTTCACGATACTATGTAGATGAATTTAAAAAAACTTTTGGAATATAGGTGAAGGGAGAAATCATGAGTTTTGATGAACTAAAAAAGCAAATACCAGAGAGTTATTTTCTTAATTTTTTCTTAATTACGATTATGATGGGTTTATATTTGCGGATTATGGGACACGACATTATGGAGGTAAATAACATATTTACTATTGCCATCATGGCGGGATTAACAGGTACGACAGAGCTAGTTCTTTATTCGAGAAAAGAATTGCGACGGTCTAAGTTGATTGTACGTCATGTACTTTGTGTGCTTTTAGGAATAGTGATTGTTTTGGCGATTGCAATTTTTAGCGGATGGATTACATGGACCGAACCAATTTTTATAATCATACTTGTGGGTATGGCGGTAGTCATTCACATTATATCCGTAACAATTGACTTCTTTCAGACTAAAAAAAAGACCGATGAAATAATGAAAAAAATCAGTGAAATGTAGATTTTTGCAACTTACGCCATAATTTTGCAACTTAGTTACCCTATCCGCAACTGGGTAGTATTCTTATTGATTACAAAAAATCACCTGCTATACTCGGTATTATAAAAAATATTGAGAGCTGGTGATTTTTTTGTGGATGCCATGATTTAAATTCAAAGTTTGGAGGTTATATGGACGAGTCAAGCGACATGGAAGTTGAAACCAAATGCAAAAAGCGAAATTTTGAAGACACTGTTTTTACAGTAGCAACCGTTTTATGTCTTGTACCTATTGTATTGGGTGTGTTAATTGGGGCTTTATTTGAGGATACCGGCCAAATGAACATACACCGCTGGTGGCCTTTTTCATGGATGTTTTTTATGTTTGCATGGTCGGCTTGCGAAATTAAAGATGTAATTGACATGAAACGTGGCACAGATAATGCAAGCGGTGATTTGGAAGATGCCGTAGAAACTGCGCTGTACATTAACATAACAACAATTATGCTGCTTATTGGGATCGTAATGGGACAACTGTATGCTTCATGGCTGGCTGGGCCAATTGTATTTGTACTATTTACGGTTATATGGCCTCTTTTACGGAATTCGGAGGACAAAGAACAAGTATACATTCCAACCATTCCTTTATTTCTATTAATAGCGGGGATTGTTGCAGAAGTAATCGTTGGAGGATGGGTTGCATTCCCTGTTTCATGGATTTTAATCAGTGCTATTAAAGTGTACAAAATTATAGGGAAGCGCACGTTTACGGAAGATGTTTTGGTTGACATCACCTATCATTCTTTTTCTATCATACTTCTTTCTACCAGCCTTATTTGGGGATCTTGGATTATATCATGGCTTGCATACCCTATTTCGGTAACTGTAGGCAAGATTGTGAGCAAAGTAAGAAGTAAAAAATAATTTTATTTAAAGGAGAATAAACTCATGCAAAAACTATTATCATTTGACGCGTACACCTTAAAATGGATTGCCGTTATCGGTATGATTGCAAACCATGCTGCAATAGGGCTGGCCCCGGCATTACCGTTTTGGCTGATGCTAGTCATGTATGCCACAGGTGGACTGACTTACGTAATAATGGCGTATTTTGTGGTGGAAGGTTACAAATATACTTCTAACCTTAAAAAATACATTGGGCGACTGCTTGTATTTGGCATTATTGCACAGGCATTTCACCCCATGGTGCTTGGTGCTACGGAGGTAATGGGTACAGGTATTTTCCTCAATATTATGTTTGCTATTATATTGAGCTTGCTTGTTTTGGCAGCCTACGACAGGATTAAAATTCGCTTTTTGTTCTGGATTTTGTTTGTTGTCGCGTGCTTTATTGCAATGTTTATGGACTTGTTTTTTGTAGGCGTACTCGTGCCGCTTTTATATTATACAATTAAAAATGAAAAACGTAGACGCACGGTGCCAGGCATTGTATCTGGGGTTATTTTTCTAGTGTTGGGGTTACTTAGTGCACTACTTCCAATTATGTACCTTGCTACGGGACAATTTGCCGAACAAGTTTATGCGATATCCGATACGGTGGGTTTATCTGTTAAGGTGATGGCAGCTACGCCGATATTTGCCCTGGGTTGCTTTTTGGGCGCTATTTTGATTCGTAACTATAATGGTGATAGAGGGAAACGCGCAAAGTGGTTGTTTTATGTAGCATATCCGCTGCATTTGGCGATTATTGCTGCATTAATGATTTTGTTAGGATACGCTACATTTAATTTGTTCGGGTTTACTTTTTAATAAAATTTTACTTTTTAATAAAATATCGGAGGTTTCATAGTGAGCAGATGTGTATTTAGTTTAGTTTTAATATTACTTGCTTTCACGGCTTGTAATAAAAACAATTCCGACACTTTCTATACCTGCCACCCATTTGACAGCCTTAGTCTTTCGGTTGAATTTGACTTTGACACTTGGCAGTTTATAGAAGTATACCACACAACCACAGGGGAAGAAATGCTGCAAGCATCCGCAGAATTTTTGGAGATGATAGGGCATTGGGAGTCTAATCATTTACATTTTATCACATATAGCTTTTTGTTGAATTTGATAAATGTTTTTGTTTTACATTTCGCAGATGGAAATTAGTGCTTCCTATTGTGAAGGAAGTTATGTATAATAGTCGAAATTTTAATAAAAAACCCGAAAGGAGATTATTATGCAAAACCACCCATTTCCAATTTTAGAATTTGACCCAGATCGTGATGCATTTATACGGCCAGAAAGAATAATACAGCCACTAGATATTGCTGAAAAAGCCGTAATTTGCTTTTTTATTGATGCTATTGAAAAAGTTTTGGCGGAATACCCCCACAAAATTGTAGCCCACATAAAAAGCGAAGGAATTATTACCCCAGTTTATGAACTAGATTATAAGGGTGAAAAGATTGTCTTGGTGCAAGCCATTGTGGGTGCCCCGCTTGCGGCAGGCCACTTAGAAGAGTTAACGGCCTTTGGCTGCCGAAAATACGTAGCCTGTGGCGGATGCGGCGTTTTGCAAAATGATATTGCTGTCGGGCATTTAATAATCCCCACTTCTGCTGTAAGAGATGAAGGTACATCTTACCACTATATAGAGCCGTCTCGTGAAGTTGCTATGGACGCGCGCGCGGTTACTATAATCGAAAGCACTTTGCAAGAAAATAAAATGCCATATATCAAAGGGAAAACGTGGACTACAGATGCTTTTTATCGTGAAACCCCCGCCAGAATAAAACGCCGCAAAGAAGAAGACTGCATTGCTGTTGATATGGAAGCGAGTGCGTTTATAGCTGTAGCCCAATATCTTAAGGTTGATTTTGGACAGATATTTTACGCAGGAGACAACCTAAGCGGCGATAAATGGGATGGACGAAAGTGGCAAAGCCGGGAAGATATTCGCGAAGCAGTGCTCAAACTCGCGATGGATGCCTGCCTAAAGATGTAACGCCGCTTCGATTAAAGACTGTCTAACAATTTTTTTATATTTTCCACTGTTTCCATATTAATAAAATGCTCAATTTTTTCTACCTGTTCTAATTCATTATCGGACTGGTTGATATAGCATAGTAATCGGTGGATAGTGTCATGCCTAAAAATCAGGTATTTACCAAGCTTGATGCCTGCTTCTGTTAACTGTATGTAACCATATTTTTCTGATGATATAAGGCCTTGGTTTTTAAGGTTGGCTATCATTTTTGTAGCGGAAGAAGGCTTCACATTTAGCAACCCTGCGACTATGCCGACCCTTACTGCCTCGCCTGTTATGTGGATTCTGTAAATCATTTCTAAATAGTCTTCCATAGAGGATGTAATTGAATTATCCTCTAACAATGCGTATCCTTTTAAAGTATAAAATTTACTATTGTCAGACATAAATCCCCCTTTATTATAGACAATTAAGTTAAAATTGCCTCAAGCTTTGCCCAAGAACGCAGTGCTTACGCTTTTAGACTGCAAAAGTGGTGCTGTTTGCCTGTGTCCTTGGGTTTTGGTCTTGCTTTCGGACTGTTTTCAACGTAAATTGCTATATTGTAACCACTTGAATATGAATGACATAAATTAGCTTAGGGAAATTATTTTTCCCTAAGCTAATTTTATTATAGGAGGGCTTATATTTATGCCTATTTTATCCGGTCTTATCGTGTCTGTAGATGCATTTTTTATTGGAATTTCTCTCGGTTTGCAAAAGAAATGTAAGTTTATGTACCTTGTTATAATTAATGCATTCCTTTTAGGGCTGTGTTTTATTGGATTTGTAATTGCAGGGCGAATTTATGAATTAATAGAATTTGATGTTGATTTTATTGTTGGATTTGCGTTTATTGGGCTTGGGCTTTGGTGCATTTTACAGTATTTTATATCCAAGCGTATTACCCCTCGGAAAGGAAGCACTACGATTATTCTTGTAGGGTTGGTAATGAGCTTAGAAGCAATGATGATAGTCATGTATATAAAAAACCACTAGAGAAGCAAAGCCTTTATCTACCTTTATTGTAGCACTTGTCCAAAAACATTTCTATAGCAATATAGAAAATTGTCTGAAAATATTTACCTGTATTTTTTTATAATTCTTTTTAATTTATCTTGTCGTTTTCCATACCCCAAGCCCACAGTATATGCGACCAACGCAAAAAATGCTCATTGTGACATTATCACAACAAGCATTTTTTTCTTATGTTCGCAGGTTTTCGTCTGCAAGGGGTTATGGGTTACTATGGTTATGTTATTTGTAGCTGATATTCTCTAACCGTTCTAAATTTGCAATCCTACTCGATATATGTGGGTGTGATGCTTTCATCTTCTCAAAGAATCCCACATTTACATTCATTGATATTTTTTGTAGTAAGTATAATCCAGATACTAACTCCTTACCATATCCAACTTCATAAGCAAATGTATCGGCTTGTATTTCGTTTGATCTGCTGTTTATCGCAAGTATCATTTGACTTAGATGTATAAATACAAATATAGCTGTATTAGTGACCATTCGTGTTATAAATGCCAGTATTGCAACTACGATCCCTACAACATTGAAATGTGCTACTACGCTGGAAATGAATTGTATTAGATATAGTATCACCCTAAGAACTAAAACAAGTACGGAGAAAAAGAAGTTTCCTACTACGATAAGCAATAATGCTTTTGTATGCCCATGAGTTATATGTCCCAGTTCATGGGCTATTATTCCCCTTAGTTCGTCCGGTGTGAATGTTTCTATTGCTCCCCTTGTGACGGCTACGGTTTCTCTTCCCATCGCGAATGCATTAGCGTACATTGCGTCTATTATGTAGATTTTTATATTCCTACTCAATTTAGGATTCAGTTCTATTGCATACTCATATACTTCTTCAAATAAAGGAAGTAAGTAATTTTTTTCTTCCTCTGTTGCCGGTTCTCTACAGCCTTCCACTAATCTTAGTATGATTTCTCCAATTGGGCATAAGGCTATTGTTATAGATACCGCATATACAATTGATACAATGATGAAACTCTCTAGCCTAGCCCCTAGCATTAGCCATGCAAGTGTAAAGTAAATTAAGAACCAGACTATGTACAAAATATTTGTTTCTAAGAATTTGATAATCCGCATGTTTTCTGCTCCTTAAAAGCTTTTATTTATATTTATTCTACTATTGAAATTGGTGTCTCGTGATAAGTAAAATCCTTTACCTGTTTGCAACGTCTTTATATCGTCTGGGTGGTATAGATATTCCCTAACACGTCTTGCACTTCCAAATCCTGTTTCTGATGTTTCAAGTCCTTTTTGTTGTAGCTGGTATGTAACGTCCATTGTTTGCCTTGTGCCAAGAATATTAGCCCACTTTTCGGCGTTTACTCCACTGTTTTGTCTCATGACTATGTAATTATTGCAGTTTTCTATAATCTGTTCTTTGTATGCATCACCACAGGCAAAGTCTAGGTCTGATAAGCTTTGTGTTGCAAGTACACATGTAACTCCTGCACTTCTACTTTTGTTTACAAGGTCGGTTAGTGCTGTTGTTGCATATACGTTTATTTCGTCCATGATGAAGAATGTTTTTTGTGGTTGCTGTTTTCCTTTGTTTGCGTCAAATAGTTTTCCTATGGCTTTTTTTGAATCTATTAATACAAGTCTGCCAAAGGCGGGGGATAGTTCTGGATATGTTAGCGGGTTTAGTATAAATAGGATTATTGCTTTTTCTTGTAGAGCCTTTGATATATCTACGCCGTCACTTGCAAATATTCCTCCAATTTCGCTTTCTGCGATTGTACTAAATCTTGCTATTGAAGGTTGTGCAATTTTTCCGCTTGTTCCTGCGAGTTCAACATTTTCTAGATGCTGTGTTTTTGTTATTAGTTCGGCGTCTAGTAAAATTTTACTAAGTGCCATGAACTTGTTTAAATTTAAGCATTTTATTATTCTTTTAAATGATAGTTCGTATTTGCCTATTTCTAATAATTGTAATGTTCTTTGTATGTATCTTTCTGCATTTAGCTTATAGTGCTCTTCGCTCCAATCTGTCATGTTTATGATCATATCTTTGGCTACTGTGGGTGATGTGCCTTTGAATGGATTATATTTGTCTGAACTTTCAGGGTCTGACAGGTTTACTACATATACCTTTTTCTTATTATCTTTATTCATGGTGTTTATGATATCTAAAGTAGAGCCTTGTCCAGTATCACCTTTGCCGTCAATGATTAGTGCTGGGTAATCTTTGTCTATGGTTCTTTTTATGAAATTGGATAGCGCAACAGTTTTACCGCTTCCTGTAGTACCACATACAAACACATGCTTTGCATCGTCTGGGATATATATAGGTCTTCTTCCGGCATGTCCTATTAGTGTGCCTTCTTGTGGTTGTGTATATCTGGTTTTATTAACTTTATTAGTTTTATTATCTCGTCTAATCATTTTCATCTCTTTTCTAAGATTGAATACTTTTCTTATTAGTCCGGTTTCTCCATGTTTTGCCTGCAATGCCTAAAACTGCAATCCCTATTACTGCTAAAAGTATTAAATTTCCAAATCTATCAACCCCGATTCCATAGGGCTTGTAAAAATTCCATCATCTTCATTCTCCTTTGTTTCTTGTATTTGGCTTAGTTCCAGTATTTCAATGTTAGAGTACATTATTTTACTGTTTTGTAGTGTTTTTGCTATCTTGCACTCTAGGTCTGGTACTATCCATATTTGTCTTTCATAGTCTAAAAAATTATTGCTCATTATGTTTTCAAATCTGTTTTTGGATTTTAAAGCCAGTTCTATCTCCACACATATTGTCTTGCCGTCCTTTTTAAATACAAAATCTGGCCTGTGTGTTCTTTTTCCAAATCCGTCTAACCTATGTAATTCTATTTCTGTTCTTATGTCTTTGTATGCTATGCCATGTACTTTGTTAAAATATATTGCTGTATCTAGTACCGCTATATCATGCCTTATTTGCTCAATCCTTATTTTATTTCTTGCGTTTCCTAATCCTTCTAATTTTGCCCCTTTATTTGTTACTCTGTATATGCCTGCTACTCCGTACAATATTTTTTCCCTGCTTATATATCCTGCTTGTACTAATTTTCTTAGCCTTCTATCACATGCCCTTTGCCCACTAAACTCCGCCAATTCCTTTATATGTCTCCCTTGACACACTCTCCACCTATCAATTTCCCTTATTATCTTTCTATCTCTCTCCAACACCACCAACTTACTCTTATCTTCTATCTTTCCACTATCTACCACTTCTCTACTCACACTCACACCACCACACCTGCCTTACTCCATCTCTCCCGTCTACTACCCTATGCTCCCACATTTATTTATATGACTACTTCTTTTCAAGATGTAGTTACACGAAGAGAGCCTGTGGTCTCGGGTTAAATTTCTAATTTTAGCCGAGACCACAGGCTCTCTTTGTGCCCGCAGGGTATGAATAAATGTGGGTGCATAGGGTAGTGGACAGGGATGAGAGTATTTCACGTTATTTATTTAGTATTTTTTAGGGTGTTCTTGTTAAACAGGAATATTTGGGTTACTTCTTAGTGGAATATATTTTTACAGCCAACGCCAAAACAATAACCTGTTTATTATTTTTTCTTTTGGTGTAAACACACTATATTTTAATATGTATTTTTGTATTACATTGAAATCTTTTAATGATTCTATGTCCTTTATCTTGAATCGTATTCCTTTTTTATGCAAATAATCGCAGGTAAATAGTTTGCATGATATACACTCAACACTACATTTTTTGTTTTCATCTAAATATTTACATACATTAACTCTGTTGCAACTGGCCGGAAGCAATGGAGAAATAAGTTTGTTCTTATATGGCCTACAGCAACCTACAAGTGAATTTGTATTTCTTTTTTCTCCACACCTGTTATTTTGAAAGTCACATACATTTTTTCCATAAAATTCATTATCCAAATACTTACATACATCATCATAAATCATTTCATATTTTATTTTTGTATTACATTTACTAATAATCTTCATTAAATATTACCCCCACGAAAGAAAAGAACACCCAACAAATCTCACATTAGATGTCCTCACTTTTAACTAGTTGTTAGTTTCATTTGTTAATCTTCAAAATATCCACACTCATCTGTGCCAGGTCGAACGTGCGTACTATGCCGATTGCAATACCAACCGGAATTACTTCCCGGACTACGTTCAGCATGAATACACCGGCGACAGTCACGATTGCCGCAAAATACTCCTTTAGGAATTCTGATTGACTGCTCTTTAGGTTCTTTGTTCATGTCATTGATATCCTCTCTTAAAAAATTTTTATATCATCCGCAATGATATTGATTTCGCATCCCACTCTCTTCGCCTTAAAAGACACCATCTCTTTATACGGAATTACTATGGGAAAATATAACTCCTTAATATTAGTAGGCATTGACATCATTATATTTTTTATATATTGCCTGTCACCCATAGATAATGTTCTTTCATTGGTAAAATGACTGTGGAGAATTCCATAGAATTTAATCCCAGATTTTTGCCAATCTGATAAATAAGTATTTATTTTATCTATATCTGGGTAATAGCGACCTTCATCACTATCGGATAGACCTCCATCAAAAATAAAATTAGTTATGATATCACTATCACCGCCCAATATTCCGCCCGTTTCAGGAGGAATTGACGGAATACATTCCAATATTTTGTCATAAATCTTAGCATCTATTTTCATTTACTATAAAAGTTTAATAAACTTTCAATACTGTCAATACTCGTTCCTTTAAACGCGCCACCTTGAATCATATCGTTTAGTAATTCTGTTGCATTGTTATCACCTTCTAAATGGGCATTTTTTAAGTGCATACCCGCAACAGCAATTGCTGCTTTTTTGTCACCTTCAAACGATGCACCATTATCATAAACCGCATAATAAAGGCCCAAATGAAATGAGGAGCCATTATAATTAAGTGAATTTGCTTTCTTGAAATACTGTAGAGCCTTGTTGTGATTTATAGTGGCGTGATGTCTTCCAAACAAATATGAACGTCCTGCCTCAAGTAAAATATCACCTAAAAGTGGATCATTGCTTTGAGCATTTTCAATATATTGCTCCAATTGAGAAATATGACGCTCATTTTGACTTTGCGTAGAAGATGATAATTGCCCTTGTGCTTGGTCTGAAATAGGTTTTTGCTCTACTGGTTGTTTTTCTACCTTGTTCTTCCGAAAAAAATTTAACATAGCTACATTTCTCCTCTGTTATTTTCTTTGTGATCTTTAATTATTTGTTTTTAAGTGGTACAATATTTCCATGTCGTAAAGTTCCTAACTTTACGACACAAAGCCCAAACACCTGAATATTACAGGGGTTTGGGCTTTGTGTTTTTCTGTTTTGTAGTTTATTAAAAACCTATCGCCAATTTTTCGATCTGCTGTCTTTTGTGTTCTATATTTGGGTGAACATATCTTTTCATTGTAAAACTAACATCGGTATGACCGAGTAATACACTCAATGTCTTTATATCCACTTCTCTTGCTACTGCCATTGTTGCAAATGTATGCCTTAATGTATGGAAATTGGTATTATTTATATTGCATGTTTCTAAATAATTTTTGAAATACCTTTGATAACTTCTAGGCTCTATGTAACCTATATCATTGGTTAGGAGGTATGTGTTAGCGTATGCTTTGAATGGTTCTAGCTTATTGAGTAGTATGGCTGGTATTGGTATTGTTCTTATTGATGCACTACTTTTAGGGGTATCTATAATGATTTTTGTTTTCCCTTTTTTCGTCTTATCTGTATTTTTCACTCTTTGCATTGTTTTCTCTATGGAAATTATACCATTGTCTAAATTGATATTTTCCCATTTTAAAGCGCATAATTCGCCTATCCTTATTCCTGTTAGCATAGCAACGACAATGCCTAATTTTCTACTGTCCATTCCAATAGATAAGTGTGTTTTAAGCTTGTTATATTCTGTTTCTGTAAAAATAGTAATTTCATTCTGTTTATAGCTGGGTTTATCAATGTCATTATTAAGCTTGCAATAATTTTTAACTACTTGTAATAGTAAGCATACTATGTCATTTACTGTCTTAGCTGATAACGGCTTACCCTTTAAACTGCCATTTGTTAGCTTGTATTGTACGAAGTCATTTATTGATTCATCGTTTAGGTGATTTAAGTTTAATCCTTTGAAGTATGGAATTATATGTCTTTCACATACGAAGCTGTATCTTGAAAATGTGCTTTCTTTTACTTTTGTTTTTGATAGTTTCTTTTTTAGTTCTTCAAGAAAATCTTTTATAGATTCTTCTATCGTGCATATCGTTAGTTTATTACCTTTTTTGACCATAAAAACACCTCATTATTTTTTTACTTTTTATATTGATTCAAAGTTTATGGACAAGCAACTAGTATGTACGAAGGGCAATAATTTTTTTGTGCATCTTGTTGACTTTTGTAAAATCTGGATATATACTGATGTCGAGGTTAGAAGAATATTAGAAGTCGTAAAGTTAGGAACTTTACGACATTACAGGCTATAATCGCATTGTATGACTATAGCTTTTTTTAATTCTATGATACTAAGTTCATGGGTATGCAAATTTTACTGATTAGTCAAATGAAACTAACATAGTAGTATTGTCAAGGGTAGCAGGAAGATTTTTGCGGTCTTTGCAAAAATACTCTGCGACCTTGACAATGCGGATCCTACAAACAAGAGAATAGGAAGAGGGCTTTGGTGAAGCACATTTCACCAAAGCCCTTGTTTACTGGTTTTATATTTAAAAACTATATATAGTGCGGAAGAAAAATTGCTATAGCTTCAGTGGCAAAACTCTATATGTTTAATTGTTGCCATACTTACGCGTGCATTAACTTTTTCCACCTTCACCACTATCTTTTCAATGAACCTTTGTAAAAATATCATTTTTTCCTTATTGCTTAGATATTCCCAATTTTCTTTAAGGCTAAGTATAACATCATCGTGGGAAATTCTATTTTCTTCATCCGTCGATATTTCTAATGTTAACTTTTGTATTTCATTTTCCAATACCGCGCATTTTTCATTAGAAATCGTTAGCATTTCCCTATATTCTTCAAAAGTTATTTCTTCATTTACATACTGTTCCATTACTCGTTTTTTGCCGTTTTGAAGGCTTCTAAGTTTTTTTTCACAAGTGGCTATATATTCCAATTCATCGCGATGTTTGCTTGTGTCTTGTGTGGATTCTATGTCAATGTTGTCTATACTCACAAAGTCATTTATTTTCTCTATATACTCTGTAAATACTTTCTCCACTTTATGATGAATTATATTAGGACATTCGCAAGGTGGCTCAGCATAATGTATTCTGTTGCTACACTTATATGAGACGTTTTTTCCTTTAGCCCCATGTTGGGTAGTAAATTTGCCTCCACACAAATCACAAAATAGTATACCGCAGAAGTAATTATCTTCTTTAGGGTATTTTTTCCTAGAACTTTTTTTGGTGCGCTTCATTTTTTGTTGTGCTAAATAAAATATCTCGTCATCCAGAATTTTCTCGTGATGCCCTTCTGATTCAAAATATCTGCTTCGGTCATTCATAGCGTATCTCACTTTGCCAATATAGGTTGGATTGCTTAATATCCTTTGTATTGTTTTAGCTGTCCAATATATTGCATTATATTTTGTTTTAGCTTTTCTTTCATTTAAAATAATCGCGATTTTGGTCATTGAAAAATTGTCCTCTACAAACATTGAAAAAATTTCTTTTACAATCCTTGATTCTTCTAGTTGCACCTCTTGTACTTTTTGTCCCTTTTTTTTATTATACCCAAGACTAATCCTAGCTGAGGCTAACGAATAACCTTCTTTAGCCTTCCTTTCGAACCCTAGTTTTAGCCTACTCGCTAAGTTTTCACGCTCAAACTCTGCAAATATCCCGATTATTTTTAAAAACATTCTACCGCTGGGGGTGTCTGTGTCTATGCTTTCTGTCAAAGAGTTAAAAATGCAATCGTGTTCTTCAAATAATTCCACTAGTTCTATTAGATTTTTTGTACTCCTTGTCAGTCTGTCAACCTTAAATACTAAAACATTGTTGACATGGCCTTCTTTTATATCTTCAATTAGTCTGTTTATTCCAGGTCTTTCTACAATGCTTTTCCCACTTATTCCTTCGTCACCGTAAATGTTGTAAATGTCCCACTCTTTTAACATGGCATATGCTTTAAGCTTTTCTGTTTGGCCTCTTATAGAGAATCCTTCTTGTGCTTGTTCTTCCGTGCTAACCCTTACATAAATTGCTGTACTCAAGTTTGTTTTTTCCTTGTTTTTCATCTTTCTTCGCTCCTATCTGCTATTTTTTCAGATAGAAGGCTTGTTTTCTCTTTCTTCTTTTTTGGTATAGAAGTTTTCAAAAAAAACTTTAGCATTTCTTCTTGTATTTCTTTCGGTAAAGTTATTTTTTTCTCTTCTTGCAACTTCATACCTCCAAAATCTTTGTTTAATAATATATATAGATTTTGGAAAGGTTTATTACTAATATAAAAACCTATTGGCTACAACCCTTATAAATTCAGGGGTTTTGTCCAATAGGTTTTTTATATACATGACTATCACTATGGGGATCACATTTCTATTTCTTCCACATTCGAATTTTTTAATTCCCCTTACGGTGGGGCTTGCTCATCTTTGCTATTCATCACTGTCATTTTTATTAGCCAGAACAAAGTATGTACAGCGCGTCCCGGTTGTAGTAAGCCATGTGGTTTCCGGGCTGGCGCTTATTATTTATGGGCTTTTGGCACTTTTATGGTCTTAAAATCCTTAAATCACTTGGGGAAATATCCCTGTCAAATGGGTTAATTGTATTATTCAAAATTTCTACAACCGTAGAGGGAGTTAACCACTGGTAAGACACGCCATTTACCATGCCAGAATGGGTTGGGAATGTGTCGGTGTTTAATGCATCCGTTCCATTTATATGACGCAATTCATTGGCGAAAAACGGCATATCCGTTAAAAAAGATATGTTTGTGTACACGCTCTCGTTAAAAATACCCATGAACTCATTTATCCTAATGGGATTAAGATTTTCTACTCTAAGCAATTCGTTTATAACTGCACCAATAACCGCTTGCTGGTTTCTGGTTCGGCCTATGTCACCATCGGGCAAACCAGGGTATCTGGAACCTCGGTTCGATTGCCTGAATCGTGAGAAATGCAGAGCGGTTTCGCTATCCATACGTTGGAACCCAGGTTGAATATCTATGCGCAGGTTCTGGAAAGGGTCGTCATACCGCATACGGATAGGTACGTACACTTCGATTCCGCCAAGGGCATCGATTATCTTAAAAAACGCATCGTAATTGATTACAATATAATAGTCGGGTACAAACCCGATAATTGTTTGAACATCTCTTTGCATTTGTGCAACACCACCTGCAATACCGCCGGTACGTGCCCCAATCATATAGGATGAAGATATGCGTCTGCCGTTGCGGGTTGCATTTACAGGCACATCCCGGGGAATGCTTATTAAGTTTGCCTCCCGGGTAATACCGCAATAAGAGGCAACCATTACGGTGTTGGCATTTGTTCCCTGATTCAAACCGATAATTAGAAAGGTCCAAAAATATTCGCGCCTGTCTGTCGCCCAATATGGGGCATTATATGTAGGCCATGGGCATTCTTCGTATTTGTCATATGCATACGCCTCATCTGCTTTGTATTCTATATATTCTTCGTATTGCTCGTGTTCATCATAGGCATTGTGGTCACTTAATCTTAAGATATAAAATCCTTCGTCATCCACTCTGGGGGTGTGCTCCTCAGCTGGTGGCGCGGCAATCAGTTCGAGCTGTTCTGGCGGTGTAATCATTACGTTCCATGTTATTATTACAGAACAAACCAATACGCCCACAGATAGCACTGTAATTACAAGCACTTTAAGTATCCTGCGTAGGACTGTGTCTAAACGCTGATTGCTTGGACTTTTATTGTCATCTAATAAAGTAGGATATTTTTTTGAAATGAAATTCGCTCGTGCAATTTGGTTCGTATCAAACATATAAAAACCTCCTATTCCTAGGATAATTATAAACCTATTAGCAAAAAAAGAAAAACACAAAAATTGGCAATGAAATAGAACTGTACACTATTTCATTGCCATTGTTATGAAACTACGCGCTTTGTAATGTTTCTTTCTTGTGGTCATATTCCGCTTGGGTTAGCACATTGTTATACAGCAGGGCTTTAAGCATATCAAGTTTTTCATCATTACTTAATATCGGATTATATCCTGCCATTTCTTTTTTCTTAAGATATTTCTTAATTTCTATTGCTGCAACAATTGCGATGTATAGAATACTAATTTGGATTAAAATTATATGCCAGCTCATGTTTTGGAAAAAACCAAAAAACATCATTCCCCCAAAATAAATGACTAACACGCCCATATACAGCACATAGTCGATAATATGCACTATCATTATATTCACAGTCTTACTGTATTTTGAGATTTTTAATGTAACAAATTTCTCTGTATTAAACGTAAGGAGTAAAATTAATATAATCAGTATATCTTGGGCAAGAAATCGGGTAAGTACGGCTGCGCCCACACTCCACAAACCACCTTGTATCAGCGCAGGGGTAACGATGTCAAAATAGTATAAAACTTTTGAAACTACAAGGTATGAAAATAATACCTTCCAGATTGCGGATAGCTTCTCTTTTTTTGTACTCATAAGTACGTTCCTTTCTATCGCTTACTTGTCTGTTTTTGCATCAACCAGTTCAAATTTTTCACAAACCACCAACATATCTTCTGAAAAGGCCATATCAAATTCCGCTAAGTCTTTAGTGAAAGCTTCCTTATGACCGTTCCACCAATATGTGTAGCTCAAATCCCCTTCCCCTTCAGCAATTGCATGGGCTTTAGGTACTTTATTCATTGGTATCACTTGGACATCCACAATTTTGATAATTGCAACAGGGGTTTCTTTGCTGTTTAAGATAATGCGATATGCGCCAACAGTGGGAAGTGCTTCCTTTTCCAAGGCATATAGTATATGCGCACTACTGGTTGCGGTCTTCTTCCCTTCAATAATCAATTTTGCAAGGGCATCTGGGTCGAAGCCAAACTGCTCTGTTTTTACAGATTCAGGTTTTTCTTTTCCTTGCCAAAATTCATTCCAATATTTTTTGGCTTTTTCATTCATAGTCATCCATTGCCCTCTCGTGTTTTAGCACTTTTTATTATATCCATCCCGGCTACCATGCCTTCGTATGCGGCTTTTACAATTTGTTTTAGGCCGCCAGTGCAGTCTCCTGCTGCCCAAATATTTGGTACGGTGGTTCGGAATTGTTCATCTACATATATAGCGTTGCTTTGCACGACTGCGCCAATTTTTCTGGCAAGTTCTGTACCGCCTGCAACACCCAAGGCTATAAATAGGCCGGAAAATGGCAAGGTTTCCCCATTTGCCAAAACCACACTTTTTAAAGTGGGCCCCATCATGCTAGGTTGGGCACAAATTTCTTTTATTTTTCCTGTTTTAACTATTATATTACCAGGGAAATTAGTCAATGGTTTTTTCCCATCTGTTAAAACCGTTACAGATTTTGCAATTGGTAATAAATCCTGCGCCTCGTGCAGGGCATAGGCGCTATTGCCTAGTACGGCAACGTCTTTTCCCCGGTGAAAAAAGCCATCGCAAATTGCACAGTAGCTCACTCCCCTACCCTCAAGCACGGCAAGCCCTTTTGGCTTTGTATCGCTGTCATCCAAAACACTCACTTTCATGCGTGGGGTGTTGCGGCTTGCCCCTGTGGCTATGACAGCTGTTTTGGCTGTATATGTTGCTGCGGCGGTTTCTACTGTTATTGTCGCGTCTTCGTTTTGGGAAATTGCCAAAACTTCTGCATTTTTTACCTGCACGCCTACTTTGCGGGCCTGTCGTATTCCTGTTTTTATCAAATCTTTGGCGCCAACTTCTAAGTGGCCGTAAAAATTGTCTACCATTGCGGCTTTTTTTAATGCGCCAAAGTCTTTATATAAAATTGCAGTTTTAAGCCCTGCGCGTGCGGTGTACAATGCGGTGGTTATTCCTGCCGGGCCTGCGCCTATTATTACTACATCTAACATACTATCACTCCTTGTGGTATAGTATAATCTATTTCGACCAGAAAGAAACATTTTTACTTGGGAAATTTCTTTAATATGTAAAATATGAAAGCTACCCTGATATAGTACCACTCCTATCACTTCCATTTTTAGCCCCTGTGTTAATATTTTGCAGAGCTTGTTGTTGGTGATATATGTGGTACTTAGGGTAGCTTTTGGGTTTTAATAACTCTAAAGTTTTAAGTCCCCTTCATTAATTAATCCTTTTTTTCGCATAAGCTCTGAAAGGGAGAATGCCACGATTGCAGGCACGACGACACATGCGAGAATCATAGGTACGAATCCGGCCATTCCCATTGCATAAATTGTTTGGAATGGGCCAACCAGTCCGGAAGTCCCCATTCCTGCGCCAACAGAAGTAGTCCTCATACCTAATACCACAGCAGCAATTAGTCCAGAAATTGCGCTTGCCACAATGGGCGGAAGCCAAACCCACGGATTTTTAATTATATTTGGCATTTGAATCATAGATGTGCCAATGCCCTGGGCGATTAGGCCACCTGTGCCGTTCTCGCGAAAAGAACTTACTGCAAAGCCAACCATTTGGGCTGAAGCACCTGCAAGTGCGGCACCCGCCGCAAGTGTGCCAATTTCTGTTGCCCCCTCTGGCGGGATACCAATGCCGATGGCGATACATAGGGCGGCAGAAGAAATAATGGGTAAAGTCAATGTGAGTCCAATAATCACCGCAATCAGGATACTCATCGGAAAAGTGTGTAAATCCGTAATGCGCACGACGAACTCGCCAAACCGCCCCATAGCCTCGGTAATAATTGGCGTGACAGTGAGTCCAATAGTCCCACTGATTACAATCACGAGTGCGGGTATGATTAGCAAATCGAATTTTGTTTTACCTTCTATCCGGCGTATCAATTCTACGGCTATAAGCACGGATAGCAGTGCACCATGAGGGTCACCCACAACAATGGATGATACCATAATGCCCCCATCCGCAAATCTAAGGGTCCCAGCCCCAAGCGCACCTGCTGAAACTGCGGCAAGCAGAGTAAAAGGTTTTAGGGTGGATTTAGAGTCTGTCCCTACAACACGCTTCATTGCGACGCCTGCGCCAATGGCAGGTCCCATCATTAGCTGTGCGGTGCGCCCAATTTGCTCTATTACCAGTGCAATATGCCCGATAACTGCATTGTCAACATTCCCAAGTAAGCTGCCTATTTGTGAGATTATCGTACCAACTATTAAAGATGCAAAAAGCCCCTTGGCCATTCCATCAAATATCATTGCGAGGTACTCTCTGCCTGTCATTTTTTTCATTTTAATCTCCTTTTGAAGGATATATATTTTGATGCCTTGCATGTGTAAAGACACATGTAAATATATAGAAGAGATTTGCTTCTGTCAATGGTTAATTTTAAAGCTGTAAAAAATCCAAGTGCCTAGTGACACTAGCCACTTGGATTTTGCTAAGGTTTTGTAAATGCGATCTTGCCCCATTGCACTTGCTATGGTATCATTTTGGGCGGTAGTAAAAAAGAGAAGAGGAAACTTTAATGAAACTTGGAATAGTAGGCCTACCAAACTCAGGCAAAACAACCCTATACAACGCAATAATGCAAACAGAAATGGAAACATCAAACTATCCATTTACCACCACAACCCCAAATATTGGGCGGGCACTTGTTCCAGATGAAAGGTTGGATGCCCTTAACGAAATGTACAAAGCAAAGGCACTGACCCCCGCAACTGTAGAAATGGTTGACATTGCAGGGCTGCAAAAAGGGGCAAGCCATGGGGAGGGCATGGGCAATCAATTTCTTGCACATATACGCGAAGTTGATGCCATCGTACATGTTGTGCGCTGTTTTATAGACGATAATGTAATTCATATATATGATAGTGTTAACCCTGTACGCGATATTGAAACCGTTGATTTAGAATTGGTTTTTGCCGACCTTGAAATGATAGAACGCAGGCTTGTAAAAGTACAAAAAACCGCCAGAACTGACAAGTCATATCAACGAGAGGCTGATATTTTAGCCAAAATAAAAGATACTTTAGAAGAAGGTAAAGCCGCCCGTACCCTTACTTGGGAAGATGCAGATGATTTAAAACTTGTAGAAAGCTTTACATTAATAACCCAAAAACCTGTACTTTACGCCGCCAACGTATCTGAAGATGAACTTGGGGATATTGTTCCTGGCTCACACATAGAGGCACTTAAAAAATATGCCGAGTCGGAAAATTCTAGCTTTTATGTATCTTGCGCAAAAATGGAAGCAGAAATTGCAATGCTAGACGCAGAAGAGAAGCAGATGTTTTTGGAAGATTTGGGGCTTAAAGAATCCGGACTTGCGCGGCTAATAAACGCCGGGTATGAAATGCTTGGGCTTATCAGCTTTTTAACCGCAGGAGAAAAAGAAGTGCGTGCATGGACGGTGCGCAGAAACACAAAAGCACCCCAAGCTGCCGGTAAAATCCATAGCGATTTAGAGCGGGGCTTTATACGTGCAGAGGTTGTTGCATATAACGACCTGATGGCAAGCGGAAGCTACGCTGCCGCTAAAGAAAAAGGACTTGTGCGTGTAGAAGGTAAGGAATATATAGTGCAAGATGGGGATGTTATGTTGATACGGTTTAATGTGTAGTAATCTATAAATGGCATAAATAAAGCGTCAGAACCTTTATGGGTTAAGACGCTCTAAAAACGCATCATTTTGCGTAACATGGAAATTATCAATCACTCACATATAGGAATACGCCTGTAGAAAAAATATTGTCCTTATGGGATATTTTCATATGTCCATTATATTTTTCTATAGACTGCTTTATATTTTTTAAGCCATATCCGTGTTCATTGCTACCTTTTAGTGATACGATTGCACTTTCTGCTATGCCCTCGTTATATTTAACCTCACCATCAAATGAATTTTCAATTTTGGTAAAAAGTCCGCCATTTTTGAACTTTATATCTATTTTTATTGTTTTCTCATTGACCTTTGCCACGGCTTCAAGTGCATTGTCTAACAGGTTGCCAATTATGGTTACTATATCGACTACTTCTATGTTTAATTCTGGTGGAACAGCGACATTCAAGTCCAGCTTAATGTCATCACTTTTGGCGTTTTGAAGTTTGTAATTTATAATACTGTCGAAAGCGATATTGCCAGTATCGCTATAAACTTCGCTTTTTTCTATATCGCTTACTAAGCTGTCCAAGTAACTTTTTATATCGTTCATATCACCGTTGGCGGTGAACCTCTTTAGAGCCGCCAAGTGGATTTTTATATCGTGTCGCACAGCCTTTATTTGTTCTGCCGACTCCTGCATTAGTTGACATTGGGTAAAGTAATATTCTTTTTCTTGCGTTTGACGTTCTGATTTCATTTTTTCTTCGTACTTCGCTGAAAGAATATCAAATAAAAAGAAATTTGAAAAAATTAGCCAGACTATAAGAACGAGGAAAAGAATTACCCCCACTTCTTCTGTAATGTCTATGCCAAATGTGGACATTATTCCTGTTCCTAAAAATATCATAAATATGACTGCTGCGGACAACGGCGCAATTAGTGCAATGCGAGGGAACATTACTTTCTTTTTGATATTTTTGAAACGGCTTATCAAAACGGCTATTAAATACGCCATTGGAATAACTGCTATATTAGTCATAGCTACCTGTTCCACACCGCCAACTTGAAGATTTGGAAACAGAAATGCAACAACAATGCCTACCGGGAGCATTGAAATAATCATTATTATGCCAGTTGATAATGCCGCCACCAGCCGCCTTGCAATAGTTGATTTATAATTTAGTGATATTACAATGCTTCCCACAAAAAAAGCAAGTATATCTGTTGCTAACCAATCAGGGGATAAAAAATTGATAATGAACAAATGCAGAGAGCTAAACACAAAATAAATAAGAACAAGCAACAATATCCAAACTTTGAATGAGGTTTTTCTTTTTTCATAAAATACCCCCACCATCTTTGCTACGACTAGCAGCAAAAAGAAAAATGTAATAAGATATAGCAACAGGTGATTTTCCATTTTTCTATATCCCCCTTTTTTCCATTATCTCGTAGTACGCTTCTTTTACTTCTTTTCTCTTGGGTTGGCTTATAGACAAGGACGTTATGCCGTCAATTAAAACCATTTCATCATATTTTGCTACAGCGATATAATCATAATTAACAACACATGAAGCATGAATAAGGATAAAATCGAACTGTTGCAATTGCGCTTGGTAGACTTCTTTTAGTGTTCCGTAAAATTCTTGTTTTTTACCGTCTGCTAAGTGTAAGGCCAGTTTTCGTTTGTCGCTTTGCAGATAAACTATATCTTTAATTTGTACCTTATGCGTACTATGACCTACCTTGTATACAAACTCTCCTGCCCATACTCCGGCAATTCTTAGGTATGTTGCTAATGTTTGCGCAACCTTTGCATAGTCTAAAGGCTTTATTAAAAAGTTCAAAGGGCGTATATCAAATAACTGCATGGAATATTTCATCTCCCACGATATATAAACGATTGAAGTCAAGTCCTTGCGATATGCTTCACGAATGAGTTTTCCAACTTCTACACCGTTGATCGCATTTTTAGCAAACTCAATATCAAGAAATATCAAATCATAATGCGCTCCGTTTTCTATTTGGGTGCATAGTTCTTCCCCTGTATGGTAAGCGTCAATTTCATACTTAATATTTTGATTTCCGAGCATATCAATTAAAGCGCACTCTAACTCTGCGCTTATATTCTTCTCATCATCACATATCGCTATGAATACCGCCATATAAAGACAACCTCCGTGTATTTTAGTCTTTATCCTTCCAAAAAACCTTGATAAGTTCTTGCAATTCGGTATAGGTTCGTTGTACGGATATACATATATAAATTGTTTTTGCTTTTTAGTCAATCCCTTTGTTCGACAAGAAGCTGGTTAAAATATAATTTATTACATTAACAACCTAGTTTTTTACAAGTTCCCGCACTACAAAAAATTTCTGTTAAAATCAATATATCAGTATGGCTTTCGGCTTTATTCCGTTTGCCTCTGCCATATATTGTGGCGCAAAATCAAAGCCCTATTGCAAATGCCAGGGGGAAAATATGAGGTGTAGGAATGGCGAATTGGCTTCAAATGATTATCATTCACGTTGTGGTTCTACTACTTTGCAGAGTTTTAGGTATTATCCTAAGAAAGTTTGAAATTGGCAGTACCATAATCTCAATAGTCAACAAGTGGATGTGGAGATTGCTTATATTTGGAATTGTCGCAAATGCTATTGGCACTTTTATAAATATCACAGGTATTAGCTACTTGCGCTGGCTCGAAACTGCTCCATATGTAATGTTTCTGAGAGTATCTATAATTGCAATCCTTCAATCATTAGTACTGGGTGGCATAGGAATGATTGTCCCATATTTTCGTTATAATTTTAAATTGCCATCTAAAGAAAACTATGTTCTAAAAGGCAACTATATATTGCCTTTTATGGGTAAGTGGACTGTTGTAAATGGTGGGTTTACTAAAAAATTATCTCATTCATGGGGCATAGTGCCACAGCGTTATGCTTATGACTTTATTATTGTTGACGATGAGGGCAAATCTTTTTCTGGCGATAGACGTTCACTCAACAGCTATTATTGCTATGACAAAGATATTATTGCGCCTGCTGATGGCAAGGTTGTGGCTCTGCG
>Ga0123355_10001144_pt1 | contig 36813 bp, 36 predicted proteins | sample TergutEmb28metaG_3_FD_89872 | JGI IMG/M metagenome (GOLD analysis project Ga0123355, IMG submission 89872) | Embiratermes neotenicus P1 segment gut microbial communities from Petit-Saut dam, French Guiana - Emb289 P1 | ecosystem: Host-associated > Arthropoda: Insects > Digestive system > Gut ...
TAGACACAAGTTAAGCTTGCCAATGCACAAGGCTAGTTTACTACAAGTTTACCTGTTTTTCAATAGACATATGATAGACATTTTATTGTCTGCCTTAAAAATGTCTATGGTAAATTTGTTGTACTGCTGTGCCTTGTGGGTAAGTTTAATTTCTGTGTGTGGATGATAGCGACGTGGATACGGTCGTTGCCATCCACACTTTTTTGTTCTTCCTACTAAATAATCTTTTCGTCTTGAGCCTGCTGAGTAATGAGTGGAAGCAGTAAAGTATTTATAGTTTTTAAGCACGGTATACAGCAATACGGTAATATAGCACACAGCATCAAATGAAACGGTTGTGTGATCCCCCAAAACGCATAGCCTTTCATAAGAAGCAAAAACCTTTCTCAAAAAATGCAAGAACAAGAAAAATGCAAGAAAAATTTCCTTCTCCGCTTGGATGCTTGCCCAAACATACGAGTGGAGCTTAGGCACTAAAACTAACATTAATATCAAACAGCAGGCTCAAGGCTGAAAGGGTTCAACCGGTTACTAAATAATAGAAAAGATGATATTAATATGAAATTGCCCGGGACGTTAGAAAAAACAGATAAAGCCCTTGGATTGTTTTGTGCCTTAGTTATAATATTCCAGGGTTTATTTTTATTTTTCTTGTTATTAGAGACATTTAATGGTGATCTTAGACTTGCTGTGCCGGAAGTTATGTTTTTGATTTTAAATATATTTTTTTTCATTTTTGGCCTGTCAGCTTTATTTCAAAAAGGACCTTTTGTCAGGCTATATTATTACAATCCTTTTCACAAAAATTTTACTTTGCATCCGGATTATGATTTTAAAGTTTATACTCTTGTGCTATTTTTGCTTGCATTCTCTACCCTGTTAATCTTATCTGAACATATTTTCGATCGCCTTCAAACAGGACGTATCGGGAATTGGCTTTATTGGATCACTTACATAGGATTTGCGATTTTTTTAATCAAATCTCGTTTAAATATTAAATAGAATGCAAAGCAGGTTCAATGGCTGAAAGCTTAAAACACCTGCATTTTTGGCGTAGCAGAAGCGTTCATCATACTCGCTTTTTTACATCACAAAACAAAGAATAAACGAATATACAAACAGCAAATAACATAAAAATGTTCATTTGGTATTAAGCGTAATTTTTTTGCAGATGGGGCATAGTACTATATTTCGGACAAAAATTAAAAAAAATCAGTAATAAATAATAATAAATCGCAATATTCCCTATAGCAATACCCTTTTTCCTGTGGTATACTGCGGAAGAAGTATTGGCAACCGTTCATACTAATATAACTAACCAAGGAGGCATCAGCCTAATGAGTTCGACTGTTAGTAGTACTGTAGAACAATTAGAAAAAAATAAGGTTAAGCTGACCATACAGATTAGTCCTGAAGATTTCAAGAAAGGTCTACAATATGCGTACAACCGCAACAAAAATAGTATTAGCATACAAGGTTTCAGAAAAGGCAAAGCACCGCGTAAGGTTATAGAACAATACTATGGTAATGAGATTTTTCACGAAGATGCAATTAATCATGTATTGCCGGATGCTTACGAAGCTGCTGTTGAAGAGCATAATATAGAGCCTGTTTACCGTCCGAAAATAGAGGTTCAATCTATGAGCGAGCAAGACGGCGCAGTTTTTGTGGCAGAGGTTTATGTTAAACCGGAAGTTTTGGTAGATGAATACTACGGCCTTACTTATCCAATAATGGAAACAGAGCCAACAGAAGAAGATATTGATAATCGTTTAAAATCTGAACAAGAAAAAAATGCCCGTACTGTAAGCGTTGATCGTTTGTCAGAAATGGGGGATATCCTCAGCATTAACTTTACAGGCTATGTAGATGACGAACCCTTTGAGGGCGGCCATGCTGAAGATTATGAAATAACCTTGGGTTCCAAAACTTTTATTGATACCTTTGAAGATCAGCTTGTTGGTCATGCAGTAGGGGATGACGTGGATGTTAACGTAACTTTCCCGGAGGCATATGGTAAAGAAGAGTTATCCGGTAAGCCTGCCTTATTTAAGGTAGAAATACTGGAAATTATGGCAAAAGAATTGCCGGAGGTAAATGACGAATTTGCCCAAGATGTATCAGAATTTGAAACTTTACAGGAGTTTAAGGACGATATCAAGAATAAAATCCGTGAAGAAAAAGAGCAACATGCACTATCTTCAAAACGTGGAAGCATCCTTCAGCAATTAGTAGAAAAAGCTGAAATGGATATCCCGGAAGATATGTATACCGCCAGAATTGAAGAAATGGTGGAAGAAATGCGCTATAGCCTTATGCAACGTGGTCTCCGTTTAGAACAGTACTTAGGTTTTTCAGGAATGACCTTAGAAGGCTTGAAAAAGAATTACGAGCAGCCTGCTAAAGAAGATGTAGAGGCTCGCCTCGTATTAGAAGCTGTTTCCAAAAAAGAACAGTTAGAGACTAACGACGAAGAATTTAAGGAACATCTTGAAAAAATTCTTCCCGCATCTCAGTCTATAGATAATATTATTGAAAATATGAGCGAAAGCCGCAAAAAAGAAGTAACTCAAGATATATTAAACCAAAAAGCTTTAGACTTTGTATTAGATAAAGCTGTTGCCATGGAAGCTATATAGAAGCGACACAGGAGGAATAATATGCCATTAGTGCCATATGTAATAGAACAAACCAACCGTGGGGAACGATCCTACGATATATACTCTCGCTTGCTTAAAGACAGAATCATCTTTATGGGTGATGAAGTTAATGATGTTACTGCTAATCTGATAGTGGCTCAGTTACTGTTTTTAGATGCAGAAGATCCGGACAAGGATATTAACTTATATATTAACAGCCCCGGTGGAAGTATTTCGGCCGGGTTAGCTGTTATTGATACCATGAACCATGTAAAAAGTGATGTTTCTACTATTTGTGTGGGCTTGGCAGCAAGTATGGGTGCTCATATGCTTGCTAACGGTGCAAAAGGTAAAAGATTTGCATTGCCCAATGCAGAAGTTATGATCCATCAGCCCTCCGGAGGATTTAGAGGGCAGGCTACAGATATACAAATTCATGCAGAGCATATTTTAAAAACAAAAAAGAAAATGAATGAGATGCTTGCAGCAAATACCGGCAAGCCTGTAGATGTGGTTGCCTTAGATCAAGAACGTGATAATTATATGTCTGCCTACGAAGCCCTTGAATATGGTATTATTGACAAGGTAATTTCTCGTAAACAGGAGTTAAAGTGAAAATAACAACATTTAGCTGGGAGGCGGCATTAAATGCCATCTAAAATGGAAAAGATATTAAGATGTTCATTTTGTGGTAAATATCAAGATCAGGTTCGTAAAATTATTGCAGGTGCTAATGTTTATATATGTGATGAATGTGTAGATTTGTGTGTAGACATTCTTGAAGATGATCCTGATATCTTGGATCATCTTCAAGAAAATGATTTTAAATTGCCAAAACCTAAAGAAATCCATACTTTTTTGGATGAATATGTAATAGGCCAAGACAGAGCTAAGGTAGCATTGTCTGTAGCTGTATACAATCATTATAAACGTATCGCCTCTGTTGAAGCCGAAGAAGATATTGAAATTCAAAAAAGTAATATTTTATTGGTTGGCCCTACAGGTACAGGCAAGACACTTTTGGCACAAACATTGGCTCGTTATTTACAAGTACCTTTTGCTATTGGAGATGCTACCAGTCTTACAGAGGCCGGTTATGTTGGCGAAGATGTAGAGAACATTCTTCTAAAACTGATTCAAGCAGCAGACTATGATATAGAACGGGCTGAACGTGGTATTATATATGTAGATGAAATTGACAAAATAGCACGCAAGTCTGATAATCCATCCATTACCAGAGATGTAAGCGGCGAAGGAGTTCAGCAGGCTTTGCTTAAAATTTTGGAAGGCACTGTTGCTTCTGTACCACCACAAGGTGGGCGTAAACACCCGCATCAAGATTTTATTCAAATAGACACGTCTAATATTCTGTTTATCTGCGGTGGAGCCTTCAATGGTATTGAGCAGGTAGTAGAGCGTAGGCTTAACAAAAAAGTAATCGGTTTTGGCGCAGATGTTAAAACAAAAAAAGAGAAGTTAACCAACGATCTTATGGCAGAGCTTCAAACACAAGATTTGCATAAATTTGGGTTAATACCTGAAATTATAGGTCGTTTGCCGGTACTGGTAACTTTGTCCAACTTGAATGAAGATGCTTTAATGGCTATCTTGACCCAACCTAAAAACGCACTTATAAAGCAGTATGAATACTTGCTGGAGTTAGATCACGTCCATCTGGAATTTAAAGAGGAAGCACTTAGGGCAGTAGCCCAACTTGCTATAGAGCGTGAAACAGGTGCAAGGGGCTTACGAGCCATAGTTGAGGGCATAATGACTCAAATTATGTATGATGTTCCATCAGATAATACAGTAGAAAGATGTATTATTACCCGCGATGCTGTAGAAAATAAAAATCCGCCGGAGTTTGTTTTTAACGAAAACAGACAACCTATAGTAAAAAAAGCAAAACGACGCAGAACTCGTAACCGGGCACCTGCGGGTTGAGTAGTAGTATAAAAAAATTTAAAAATGCATCCTGCTAAAATTTATATGCAGATGCATTACAAGGGGACGTAATGGTTTCGACGGGGATTTAGAAAATAGGAATAGCCATCCGTAGACGGTGACTGCGTTAACAAAACCGAACCTTAAAAAAGAAACGACAATAATAATTTAGCTTTCGCGGCTTAATGCCGTCGTCGGCTCTGGTTCACTCGTAGGCTAGAAACCCGGCGTCGATTATACGAGGCACTTTTTCGATAGCCCGCTTAGCTTCGGAAAAAGATTTTAAGCTACCAAAGCTACAAGCGTGTTGGTTTGCACGTAGCTAAGGGAATGTCTAATAACCAACTATGATGGTAGAAGTTTTTATCGAAGGATCTTCGGACGCGAGTTCGACTCTCGCCGTCTCCATAAACGGAATCCACGACACAAAGATTGTGGAAGAAAGCCTGTATATTCAGGCTTTTTTGTTGTCTTGAATTTTCTTGGACGAGAGTTTTAGGGTGGTTTTTGAGCGAAATTTTTTTGGAATGGGAAACGATATGGAAAACGGTTGTGGATTCTGAAAATGGTGGTTTCGTGTTATTTTTCATGGCAAATTTGGGTAAAAAATCAACGTGGTTTCTGAATGTGGTGATTGGCGTGTTCTGAGCAAACTCCACCATGTTCAGTAACCACGGATTAGAGCAAAATATAGACCGCAAGCGTTCTTCGGGACATAGAAAAAACCAGCAGACGGATATTGACCTCAAATGCGTGTATATGTGCTATTTACAGCTTGCCTTGTATGGTATTCCAGCAACAGTTGTGCATGGGAACAGCTTGACACTTGAAGAATGGTCGCGTTGGCATACCCCCTGTCTATGTTCTTGACGGCTGGGGCTGGAAAATGCGCCGCACCATTACGCAATCTGAAAAGGCAGTTGAGGATATGCAGGCTATTCCCGAGGTGTATACGGCTGATGATACACAGGCCATTGAAGAAAATCAAGCAGTTGTTGAAGCGTATGAATCCAATGAGGCACAGACAATCGAAGAAATTCCAACCAGTGAGGAAATTCAGCCCAACGTGAGACTTCCTACGCATAAGGAAGCTGTTGAAACCTTTGAGCAGTTGGATTTATTCTCAATATTAAATGACGAAGGGAAGTGAGAACATGATTTGGTTCTTAGCTGGCTTTGCAGTATGTATCGGTACGTTAGTGGTCTTGGAAAATTCCATGAGGAAAAGGAGCGAGGAGTAATTGATTACGTTTTTGACAGTGGCGGCGGTTGTGTCTGCCAAGTTTGCCATTGATGCATTTACGAGCGGAAGCCTGTTAGGGGATACTCTCTATGTAGCAAGTAGGAACTGCAAAGTTACTCGGTATAGGGTAAAAAAGTAAAGCGGGACAACATCAATATCCGGCGGCATTCAGGGGGGATTTCCTCTTGCCGCCGGATTGTTGCACATATTTTTTTTGGTTTTAGAATAATGTTGACTTGACATTCAAGTCAACATCTGCTATACTGTTTTCATGGAGGGTTGCATCATGAACGATTTTGGGCTGGAGATAAAGACGTTGAGGAAGGCGCGGCGCATTACGCAACGTGATTTGGCGGAAAAGGCAGGGGTGTATTTTACTTATATAAGCAAAATGGAAAATGGTCAGTTGAAAAATTTCCCTTCCGTAGATACAATAATCAAAATTGCAGATATATTGAATACTGATGCGGATAATCTTATCCTTCTTGCAAAAAAAGTGCCGGAGACTTTTCGAGAAACTATTGTTGATGATGAATTGGCAGTTGCGTTGTTAAGGAAAATGCCGTCAATGACACCGGAAAAAAAGGAAAAATTGAGGGATTTGATTAGTGATGACTAAGAAATATATTTCATATGGCGAAATGAATAGGATTACGGAATCTGTTTTAGCGGGGGCAAATATTCCTACTGTTTGGCAAGGTTTCGTAAACAAAGTGGATATTGATGCCTTGATTGAGTTTGACTATGACCTTGAAATCGCATGGAAGGATATAGATTACCTTGCTCCCGGCGAGACGGTATTCGCCGCTATCACTCCAAAGCATAAGCGAATCTACATGAATGAAACTAAAAAGACCCTGTTTATGGAAAAAATGGGGACAATGAATTTTTCAAAAGCACATGAATTGGGTCATTGGATTTTGCATATAACGGAACAAAATGCCTATGAACAGCTTACATTTGAAGAACATGAGACGTTTTTTTGCCGTAGTGCTTTAAAAAAACCGCTCCAAGAAATACAGGCTGATATGTTTGCGGCGTGTTTGTTGATGCCGAAAGACATTATAGCTGGCGTTATAAATGAGCTAAAACAACGTGGTCAAGTTACTTTTCCCGATTTGTACAGATTGTCAGGGGAATTTGAGGTTAGCATATCGGCTCTTACAATCCGAGTGCAGGAGCTCAAACTGCTTTGTATTGCAGATAAAATGATTTACCACAGTGAAGCTGAGGCTATGGGGCAGTTATCGTTATTATAAAATATTTTTTTATTTATTATGTTGAGTTGAATGTCAACACAATGCGGGGTGGAATATTTGAGGAAGAATCAGTAAAGCAAAGCGTCAAGACAGGATTTTAAACTGTTGCGTAATGATTTCAAGACGGCAGGCAGGTGGAATATGCCTATTATCAAAAAGAGCGAGGTCAATGTTACCGACTTACAACTTGTTGGGTCTGACAAAATCCGTATTAATGATAAAAGCATTAACATCATGAAGGCGGTGCATTTCTTTGTGGAGGATAACAAGATGGAGTGGTATTACAATAACCCAGAAAAATTTCTCCCTCGTTTAGCGCAGTATACACACATACTCACGCCAGATTATAGCCTGTACACCGATATGCCAATGGCTATACAAGCGTATAATACATTTAAGAACAGATGGTGCGGAGCTTATTGGCAAGAATATGGCTTATCAATAATTCCGACTGTAAGCTGGAGTACGGATGAAAGTTTTGAATTTTGTTTTGATGGGCTTGAAGATGGAACAGTAGTAGCAATATCAACATTGGGTGGCTTGAAAGAGAAAAATAACTTTTTAAGAGGATATTTTGAAATGACAAAGAGAATTAATCCAAAACAGGTACTATGCTTCGGAAAAGCGTTCCCGGAAATGGGTGACGAGGTTATTGTTGTGCCTTATTTGGAAACAACGGGGAGGGTAAGCTAATGGGTGGTCGTGGTAAAAGTTCGGGGTTAGGTGTGCGACAATTAACCCTTGATGATGGACAAAGACAGCATATGATTTCTGAAATTGTTAAAGACGCATCGCAACAAAGAACAATTATGGAAAATAGAGGTTTTGGACAGGCCGGACGTTCTTCGTCTCCGAGCTTGTTCAAGAAGTGTGCTTGCTGTGGAGAGTATACCCTTGCAGCAGGTACAGAATATGAGATATGTCATATTTGTGGATGGATTGATGACCCGTATCAAAATAGACATCCAAAAAGTGAGCAAGGTAAAAACTCTATATCACTTGTTGAAGCGCGAAAATTTCATCAAGAATCAATATCTGTCAAGTCAGCGATAAGTGCAAATTAAACTGAATCCCGAAATTGGGTTCGATTTTAATTTGTTTTCCCCTTGTAAATGTCGCTAAAATGGGGTATAATCTTACCAGCGTAATAAAATCGTTCGGGGACGTAATGGTTTCGACGGGGGTTTTGAAAATAGGGATAGCCATCCACAGCGGTAACTGTGAAAAACTGCCAACCTTAAAAAAGAAACGACAATAATAATTACGCATTTGCGGCTTAATTAAAGCCGTGGTCGGCTCGGGGAGTCCTGCATACCCGAATCCCGGCCTCGATATGTGGGGAACTTTTCCGCCCGTAGCTTTGAAGCGGTAAAAGATTAAAAAGCTACCGAAGCCTTTCGCGTGTCGGTTCGCGTAAGGAATAGGGAACACGTTGGGTAACGCCCGACACCAAATAAACCAACTATGATGGTAGAAGTCTTTATCTATGAGCTTTCGGACTCGGGTTCAACTCCCGACGTCTCCATCCAATTCTTGCCATTTTAGAGGATGGACAAAAAAATATGGATTTTGGTCAGTGGAAGAAGGGAAGTGATTTTGTGCCTAAACCTCTTGAAGTCGGATATACTGATGATATACCCCAAATATTTGCTAGAGGTGTAGTCATGGAAAAACCAACCTATAAACCGCTTGACTTGGGAAAAATTAAGGACAAGAAAAGTGTTTTGATTTCTACAGAAGAAGCGTTGAAAGACGTTACCCCTATTGAATGGGATGCAGATGTTTTGAATGGAAATAAGCAAGTGATACTCGTTGAGAAAAAATAACTGCTTGCAGGAGTAACTTATGTGTACCATTGGGGATATAATATTGATTAAATCATATCAACATAAGGGGCGTGCTTTGTCGAAGCACTCCTTTGTTGTGTTGAGCGTTGAGTCCGGCAAGATAGAAGGGCTTGACTATGATTTTGTCTGTAATGTCCTTTCTTCCTTTAAGAACGAGCAACAAAGAGCCAAAAAGTTAGGTTTTCTGGGCAATTTTGAAATAACCCATGTAGATAGTTCCATCGTACAAGGCAACACAAGAGACGGCTATGCGAAAGCCGAACAATTATACTATTTCAATCGAGACAAAACAGATTATACCATTATCGGGAAACTCCATGAAGATGTGTTTAATCGTCTCGTTGAATTTATAGAAAACTTGGATGTGCCGTTGGAACACATCACGGATAATTTGTAATATAGTCGTGGATTTAGAATGTGGTGGTTGTACTTTTTTTGACCAACACCACCACAAACAGTAACCACGTACAAAAATAATGTCGTGGATACCGATATAGGCGTTCCGTCTCCATAAACGAAATCCACGACGCAAATGTTGTGTCGTGGATTTAGGCAGGGCTGGTTTGTCTCCGCAATCGAAATTCTCGATATAAAATTTAAATTACGGATATTGATTTGGAAAGTTTTCCAAGCCTAGACAATAAAATTTTGTATTTGCATTTTTATCATTCGATTTTCATTATTCATGTTAAATTTGAGGGGGTGTATCAGTTGAATTTTCCAACTCAAAGTCACAGTCAAAAAATGGGACGCGCTGGTGAGTCTCGTTGGGCTGACTTTGTGGTAAATTCGTTAGGTTGCATCTATCACAAGATAGATGGCTCTGACGATTTTGGATTGGATGGTCACATAGAACTTGTTGATGATGGTTTAGTTACAGGAAAACTCGTAGCCATGCAAGTGAAACATGGTGACTCTTATTTTTCTCATAAAACTTCATTAGGTTATAAGTATATTGCAAAGGATAAATACTTGAATTACTACCTGAATGCCCCATCTGCCGTATTCATCGTGATTATGAGTGGGGATTTTTCCGAGATGCTATGGGTGAAATTTGACATACAGAATATATTTCCATATGGAAAAAATTCGTGGTGGATAGAGATTCCGAATACAAATAACTTACTATCAAATTTTAAACAGCATTTGTTTTCTGTTGCAGGACGTGCTTTCGATTATTCCGAAACAATTAACTATTTTAAAACTTTGAATTTGAGTCTCAACAAGGCAGACAATCTTACTATTGGTATCAGCAAAAAAGAAGTAGATACCTTAGATTTTACAGGGGTTCTATCAACGTTTTCGCACATTTCTAAAAATGTAGCATTTAGAAATAAGTTCAGGTCGTCTTGTTCAGTTTGTTTTCCGCAGTACACTGATGACCCAAGAGAACTCTATCAAATTCCCGAGGTTGTTTGTTGGATTAGGCAAACCATAGAATTAGACATTCCATGGTTTTACTTTTTAAGTATGGATAGTCATTCTGGTATAAAAATAATACTCCTTTCCTGTGTAATTGTTGAATCACAAAAAAAAATAGACAACTCCATGCACGTACAAATAGACAATGAATCGTTATCGGAATTTTTAATTACTGCTTTTCTCAACCTCAATACATTTACAGAAAAATATGGGGTAAATTTAGAAATAAATAAAGAGCTGTCAAAGAAAATTGCGAAATTTTTAGTTTATGGATTGAGTTAAATATTTGCGGTATTGAGTAGCCACAGCCCATAGTGACAATCCTTTTGTGAAAGAAATTGCACGGGCGTGGAAATCGATTTTGCCCGTGGTTACTGAACACGGTGGTTGCAACTTTTTCTATCGACACCACCACAAACAATAACCACGTACAAAATTTAAGTCGTGGATACCGATATAGGCATTCCGTCTCCATAAAAGGCTTCCTCGACGGAAAGGTTGAAGGGGCGTGTTTATTGGGTTTCCGGCAATTCAAAAATAGCCCTGTGATTATATGAAAATTTTTGCAGGGCTATCTTTGAAAGACTATATTGATATCAATGAAAATCATCAATGCACACTTAACGAATACCGCAAATACAGGGTTTGCTTGAGTGTAGGAAACATTGATTTTACAGGTTTCTCTGAAAATCAATGCAAGTTCCGACTATCACCTACGAAATTGCAGGAGAGTAAGATGAGCAAAATTTGGAACGGTATATGTTGCTATCACCTTCGGCAAACAGAGCAAAGTCGTGGACATGTGAGCATTGTGAAAATTGGGAGCAAAAAGACATTGTATTTTGTCTAAAATGTTTTTGTGGGCGCACCCGGAGAATTATGAACATATTGCAGGTGAACAGCAACGGGTTATTGTTGTTATGTTTACCGGGGATGAAATTGAGGATTATAATCGTCTAATCGAAATGGCAGGTAAAGAAAATGCACAGCAAGCAATTAAGGATATTATTCATGATAGCTTGACATAGTTTCTTGCGTTTTTGTGAGATATAGCGAAATACAATTGGTGACGCATCTGTAACTTGGAGGGAAATTGATGAAAGAAATGTATAATTCAAGACCAATAATTAGCAATATCGCAAAGAATGAACTTGTCAAATCACTGAGTCATCATGGTATATCTTGTAAATTTAGTTTTTCTGAAAATGAATTAGCGGATTTTATTGATGATTTATTGACTAATAAGAAAATCAACAAAAGTACTATAGACAAAATTTACTATGAATTGATTTACTTTGGACAACATAAGTGTTGTTATTTAAGTGAGTTTGAAGAATTTAACGACGAATCATTACAATATGGAAAGGCCGTGTTGGAAAAAAATTTCGGCATAACAAAACCATTTGTTGATTTTATGTTGGCACTTTCAAGAGGGGAAAAGATTGTTGCACTCGAATATTGCTATGACGAAAAATCTTTAGATGCTATAAAATTTGTTTTCAGAAAAGAAATTAAAACTACTATTGAAAACGAAATTAAGGTCAGATATGCGTTTATACCTATCATAATTCAAATCCCACAAAAAAGAGTTATAGTTATGGTAAACCCTAAAAGAGATGGAGCAAAAGAAAAGGAACATGTATTTTCTCATATCGCAAAGGAATATCTTGATAGAATAAAATCTATTTTCAATTTGAAATGGGTAGAAATACGAAATAAGTATGCCCAGTATAATCATTGTATTACTTTGAATTTCACAAACGAAATATGTCATTTAGCAATGGGTAGACCAAATGAATTAGTTGAGGAGAATCTGAAGGAGACTATAGAGTTGTCCTCAAAGACCATTGAAAATTTTCTTGAAACTTATAAGGACATTACTTGCTTGAGTGAGAAGCGTCAACAATCAAGTCTATTAAATATTTACGAAAGCATACAGTCTGTCATTGAAAATGCTGTAATTTCAAACTATATCGTAGAAAATGGTAAAGGGATAAGTGTAAACTCTAAAATTGGATATATGTCCTACATAAAGTTTCATGACAGAACAAACAGTCTTATGAGAATGCGCGGCGAATACTATAAACCAATTACAGATTCGGAAACATTTCTTTCTTTGCGTAATGACTTGAAAAAGTACCGTGAAATATCGGCAATAAGGATAAAGTGGTTGGTAGAGGGTATGAAATTTGATGTTAAATATGAACTTGAAAATATGACCACTTTAGTGCTTCGCTTTTATCATGAATTTTGTGAGGGTGATTACAACAATGCTATCCAAGAATATGAAAAATTTGGACAAGACGCTGTTGCAGAAGTTTGTACAATGGATAAAGTGGAAGCCTGAAGAAGAATTGATTGCACTAACGCCAATAACATTTGCAAATGACGCAAAAATAGCCATTGAAGCGTCAAATAAGTTTTTTAAGGAACTCTGTGAGATTAGTCTTGCGAAACCTAAGCCAAGAATGAAATGTAACAATTGTGGTGATATAATCACATTTGACGGTAAAGATAGTGATATTTATATTTGTGAAATATGTGATGACGAAATAAGTATGGATTATCAAGATTTAGATAATGTCGTTTATTCTGTGGATAAGAAGGACTTTAAGAACGCTAGTTTTTCTACACAGACTGAAATATTAAAAACTTTCAGATCAGAAAAAAACAGTACTGATAAAACAGAATGCTTGACCATGCCGGAGAATACAGATGTGATTGAGGTGAACCATGTGAAAATTGCAATAATAACCGCCTTGGAAAAAGAGCTGAATCCTTTACTTAGTTTAATTATTGATGGTGAATCAAGGGGAAATGGTGTATATACATATCACGAGGGGTTTCTTTTTAATGGTGATAATAGGATTTCTGTAGTTGCAGCACATTGTCATAGCATGGGAATGGTTGCCACGACTGGATTAACAATGGATATTATTCATAAATATAAACCAGAATATCTCGCTATGATTGGCATGGCAGCGTCTTTAAAAGCGCGAAGTCATCATGGATACGGTGATATTTTAATACCTTCAAGCATACTGGACTATGGAAGCGGGAAGATTGTCGAAGATAACGGAAGCGGTAAAAGTTTTCTTTTTGAACCCTATATGTTGGATTTAGATGCGGGTTTGATGAATAAACTCACAAATTTTAAACGCACTCAAGATGTTCACAGGGATATAAAAGATTTATTTGGTAAAGTCGCAACTACTCCTAATACAGAGTTAAAATTGGATATAGGAGTAATGGCTTCAGGTAGTGCAGTTGTTGCAAGTAAAGGTTTTTCTGATGAAATGATAACACCGCAACATAGAAAAATAATAGGAATCGACATGGAAGTATACGGCATGTTTCATGCCTGCAGGTACAATGATACAGAATGTAAGCCAAAGTGCTTTGCAATGAAATCGGTGGTAGATTATGCTGATAATGAAAAATCTGATAAATTTCATGATTATGCCTGTTTTGTTAGCGCGAATGCTATTCAGCGATTTGCTTTAAACTATTTATGTGAATGACTTGCTTTATACTATATGAAGTGGTACAGTGGGTAAAATTGTGGATTCTGAATATGGTGGTTAAGCCTTTTTAGTCCAACACCACCATAAACAGTAACCACGAACAAAAGTGGTGTCGTGGATTCAGACAAGGGCACCCCGTCTCCATAAAAGGCTTCCTCGACGGAAAGGTTGAGGGGGCATGTTTATTGGGTTTCCGGCAATTTAAAAATAGCCCTGCATTACGAAAAAATTTTGCAAGGCTATTTTTGGAAGTACGAATGCTGGGTTTATCAGAAATTTTGTATCGTGAGTGAACTGGTGGTATCTAAGAAAAGTGTGTGAACGGTATCTGTAAGATGACCTTTCATTAGTTATAGAATGAAAAAGGAATGAATAAAGTGACAGCATTAAAAAAACAAGCATTTGAACTGCTCCAAGATGTTCCGGAAGATAAAATGAATTATGTTATACTAATATTAAAAGGGTTGAATGGACTATTAAATAACCAACCCAATTTCAATACGGGGTCGATTACTGAATTAAACACGTCTGACGATGCACTTAAAGCGTGGGAAGGTTTTAGACAATATAAAGGAATCATTCCTTGCACGATAGATGAAAAAGCAGAATTATCGAAAGCTAGGGATGAAAAGTATGCGCGTTCTAATTGATACTAACGTAATAATGGATTTTATCGTGGAACGAGGGTCTTTTACAAGTGACGCAGAAAAAGTTATTGGTTTGTGTATAGAAAAACGAATCCCTTGCTGTATTACTGCTCATACTGTACCTAACTTGTTTTATATTCTCCGAAAACACCTATCTATTGAAGAGAGACGAGATGTTCTATTGAAAATTTGTAAAATGTTCACAGTAGTTGGCATTGATTCAAATAAATTAGAATCCGCACTGCAAGATTCTAATTTTGAAGATTTTGAGGATTGCTTACAGGTTCAATGTGCCAAGGATTTTCCGGCAGATTTTATTGTCACAAGAAATGTGAAAGATTTTGCTAATTCGTCTGTATCAGTTTTGGAACCTGTGAAACTGATAGCAAAATTATCAGAACTATAGTGCTAAAATACAAGCTTTACGCCGTGGTTACTGACAATGGCGATTACAACTATGTACTCCTACACCACCTATATCGATATCCACGAATAAAAATAGAGTCGTGGATACCGATATAGGCACCCCATCTCCATAAAAGGTTTCCTCTACAGAAAGGTTGAGGGGGGGTGTGTTTGCTGGGGTTCCGGCAATTCAAAAATATCCCTGCATTACGAAAAAATTTTGTAGGGATATTTTTAGAAGAAGGAATGCTGGATTTATCAGGAAAATTATGTTGGAGGTTAGTAGTATCAGCCGAACCGAATAGTAATCGCGATTTTTTTGAATTTGTTAGAGTAGGAGTATTGAGATGCTTTCAATGATAGATACTGCTTTCAAAATGTATTCAGATACTTCTGATAAAAAAGATCCGGATACCTATAGCCGCACTCTATGCGACTACCATCTTTTGCTGTGGAGTAAACCGTTACCAAACGGTGTGATGTTTAAACTTACCATGAAGCAGAAGGCACCCTATTATCTGTATCACAGTTCGGATTTAGGTGATTTTCGTTTAGCAAGCGACAACATCATCCACACATATTCGAGGTGGAAAAGGAAGTCAATGGTTGAAATTATAAATCAAATTCCAAAGAATGATATTGATATTTTCTTTGATCTTGCAAGTACAATAGGCGGTTATGTAATTTTTCCTGCGAACCGGATTGATCGCAAACCAACAATCAACGGAATAAGAGGAATTGATTCGCAGATATATGATCGGTTTGATTTGACCCTTGAATGTATCCGACGTTGGTATAATGGCAAAGAAAGTCCTTTATCTACACACTTAGACAGGTATAGCAGTTTTTTTCTATTGTTCAAAGATTTCCGAGGTTATTTGGAATATTTTCTGCTTGATGATCTTGTTGATACTGATTCAGGCAATGTGCGTTTTTGGCTACCGTTTTCGGATTTTGGTAAAACATCTCCACTACCTGCCAACGTAGACGAATACAAAATTTATATGAAAAATGTATTAAAATTCACAAAGTCTCGCAATTTGAGAATTACTGAATGGGCGAAGTTAAATTTTGACCAACGGATTAATTGATATTATACTGGTTACATATCAACTTTTTAATAAGTAAATAAAGAGGTGAGTTTATGAAATTTGACCTTACTGTAGCAGTTGTCAAAGAAGGTGACCGGTATGTGGCAAGTTGTTTGGAAAAAATAATTACCTTCTCTATTGAATCATAAATTTTAGAAAGGTTGAACAAAATGAAATGCACCGTTAAACTGGTGTGGGACGATGAAGCCCAAGTATGGATTGCAGATTCCAATGATGTTCCCGGTCTTTTTTGGAATCAGAATCTTTTGACGAACTTATTGAAAAAGTAAGAATTGCTGCCCCGGAGTTGCTGCATCTTAATTGCAAATATGAAGAGCCTGTTTATCTTATTTTTGAAGCTGTTCGCATTGCGTCCGGTTTTGCTCTGGTTTTGTAATGAAAGACTATAAGAGTTGGCACTAAATATATAATTATTTTGAAGGATTACAAAAGTGAGGGGTGCTTATGGGGAAATGGAATATATCTGCGATTGTAATTTTTATCCTTGCAGTTATAATCTTGCTACTAATAGGTGGAATTATTAATCTATCCGGTGGAAGTTTTGAACTTCCTCGCTTTCTTGGTACAAATATTTTCTTTGTTATTGCGACTTCTTTAACTGTTAGCCTTGTTTTCTTTGTTTTCAGCAAAATGATGTTTTCTCAAAATGGTTCAACCTCTGAAAATGGAATAATTAAGTCTAGGGGATTTCGTAATGTCGAGCGTTTAATACAGAAATCCAGCAGAAGTGGAAAGGTTAAGTTAATACAAGCATGTGCTTACAATACGAATACTTATTGCAATTCTATTAAGCTTGCTTTGCGTAACAATGAAATCAAAGTGGAAAAAATGGAAATTTTAGTGTATAAAGGAGAAAAGTATGATAGAAGTGTTTTAGTAGCTAATATCAATCAATGGTATCAACTGAAAAAAGAGGGTGCGATTGAAAATTTTTCTTTTGAATTTTATGATTTTGAGCCATCAATTTATTGTTCATTGTATTGCGAAAAATTTCTTCATTGGGGAATCTTCAAGAGAAAAAAAGCTGAAATAAGTCCATTTGATGTAAGTACAGACTACGCTGTTTTTGGATATGATGAAGTTGAAGATAGTTTAATATCTGAAATGCAAGAATTTTTTAATGATATTTGGGTAAACCACTCGTCTGAAGATGTTTCTTTTATCGAAGGATGTTTAAGTAAAGAAGATAGGCATTTGATATAGTGAATTGCATATAATACTTTCACATGGCTTATAATTTTGGAGGTATAAAAAATGCACTACTCAATATTAATTCAATATGATGTTACTGACAAAATATATGTAGCTTCTGTGCCGGAATTAAAAGGTTGTATGGCTCATGGTCATACAAGGGAAGAAGCCATGAGAGAGATACAGGAAGCCGGACAGTTACAGTTAGACGTAATGCAGGGCAAAGAAATGTTAGCTCCCGCACCCATGATATTAAATAGCAAATAAAGTCTGTAACTATAATAATGGTTGCGGACTTTTATGTTTTGAAAGGATTTTCACATGCCAAAATTTTTAGACAAAATAAAAAACAAAAATATTGATCGGCAAAGGTTTATTAAAATCGCCGCCTCTATTTCCGCAATAACTACATCAGAAACAGAAAACACTTTAAAAAATGTGGAAGAAGATACTCATTCAGATATTGATTTAAATACTGAAAACGGAAAATGGATTCCTGCCGACTGCTGGCATAATTGCGGCGGCCGTTGCGCACTTTCTGCATATGTAGTTGACGGTATTCCCCTTCGAGTGAAAACAGATGATACAAGAATTGACACGCCGGATAATCCGCAGCAACGGGCTTGTGTTAGAGGACGGTCACAAAAGTATCATGTTTTGAATTCTGACCGCTTAAAATATCCCATGAAGCGTAAAAACTGGTCGCCAAAAGGCGGTGGAAACAAAGAATTGCGTGGTTGTGACGAATGGGAGCGTATTTCTTGGGATGAGGCTATTTCTTATATAGTGGACGAATTAAACCATGCAAAAACAAACTATGGCAACGCTTCAATAATAGGTGCCGGAAGCGCGTTTTTAAATTCGGATGAATGGGGAGGCTTTACAACGATTAGTGATACTTCATCTTGGGGAAGTTTTGCTTATGTTGGTGCTATGGTAGGTATCCCGGGTAATGGTTTTGGCGGCTCCAATTGCCGGATGGATTTACGCAGAAGCGAAACCATAATATTGATTGGCTGTAATCCGGCCTGGAGTGCCCTTGGCAATCCAACTTACAATTTTTATCAAGCAAAACAGGCAGGGGCAAGCTTTATATATGTAGGGCCAACCTTCAATTATAGTGCAGACACATTTGGGGCAAGATGGATCAGGGTTCGCCCGGCACAGGATATTACTTTACTGCTTGCAGTGGCCTATACCATGATTATTGAAGATGATCCTGTTAACAATCCGATTATTGATTGGGATTTTTTGAACCGTTGCACATACGGATTTGATGCGGAACACATGCCCCCGGATGCTGAATTAGGCGAAAACTTCAAAGATTATATACTGGGCAAATACGACGGACAGCCAAAAACTCCTGAATGGGCAACAGAAATATGTGGTACACCTATAGAAGATATTCACTTTTTGGCAAGAGAGTTACGCAAAAGCAAGAAAGTTGCTTTATTATGGGGATGTGCTCCGGCGCGTAGTAATGATGTTGAGGATTTTCCGCAAATAGTTATAACTTTAGGAGCAATGGGCGGACACCTTGGTAAACCAGGACATGCAACCGGAGGAGCTGTTCATAATGGAAGCGGAAATGGAGGGTCAAGCACTGTTCGCCTTGCCGGTGGTGGTGACATAGGGGTTCCCGGAAGGCCGTCTATATGGTTGCCGGAGCTAAACGCCGCCCGGGAATGCATTGCAGCTCCCGAAGTTTGGGATGCAATTATCACGGGTAGATATAAGCGTGCAGATACTTTTAGACATCTTGGAATAGAATCTATCGAAGAACGAGATATTGACATACGTGTTATCTGGCATGGGGGTAATCATAATCTCCTTAATAATGTAGTTGGTGCGGCTAAAGGGATTGAAGCTCACAGGAAAGTTGATTTTGTTATGACTCGAGCACTTTTTTTTAACGCTTGTGCTCAATATTCTGATATTGTGTTGCCCCTTACCTCCGCGTGGGAACGTCCGGGAGCCATACGTACCGGCAATCGTGATGCAGTGTTCTATCCTCAACAGATCATGGAGCGCGTTTATGAATGCAAAAGTGACTATGAAATTGATGAAATGATTGCTCATGCTCTTGGAATGAAAACAGCGTCAGAGCTTTATCCCATGAATGAAGGAATGCAACTGTTTAACGCCGTAGCAAGATGCACCGTCAGAAACGATACAAACACAGGAACCGAACCTCTCGTTACCATTACTGCAAGTGATATTCAAGAGTGGCGCAATAAATATGATAAACATTGTGATATAAAAATAAGCCCACAAAAGGGGCGAATCACTCTCGAAGAATTTTCAAAAGCAGGAGTTTTTCAATTGGAACGTCACGAAAATGATAATTTCTATCATATTCATTACCAAGAGTTTCGCGAAGATCCTAAAGCTAACCCCTTAACAACAGCAACGGGAAAGATTGAAATTTACTCACAAACTAAAGCAGATGTGCTTAATGCTATGGGACGCAGTGTAATAAAGCCTTATCCCACATATAGGCCGGCTTTGCACGGCTATGAAGATTCTTTTTCAGATTGGAAAAATAGAGTAAAAGGCTTATATCCTTATCAAATGACCACGCCGCACTATCAAAAAAGGGCGCATACAGTTTTTGATAATGTACTGGCAATGCAAAAGGCATTCGCTTCTCCGTGCTATTTAAATCCACAGGATGCCGCAGAAAAAGGAATTGCAGACGGCGATATTGTATTAATTTACAACGAATATGCTAAAACTCTGCGTCCTGCGTGTTTATCAGAACGGCTTATGCCCGGAACCATCGAAATTTCTCATGGAGGCTGGACGGCAGTTGATCCAAATACAGGCATTGATCATGGAGGGTCAGCTAATTATATTTCTGCTCCGATTGCTACAGGCATGGGGATTTCAGGGTACAACACCCAGCTTGTTAATTTTAAAAAGCTGGATTCATAGCTTCTTAAAGAATGTAATTTTCAACATAGAGAGCGGGTAAATAAATGGCTTTAGGATTTTACTTTGATTCCGGTATGTGCATTGGATGTCAAACTTGCCTTATGGCTTGCAAAGATTTACATTTGGGCACGGCACACAGAAAAGTGCGAGCTTTTGAAGTTGGTACCTATCCAAATGCAGACGGTTTTAGATACACCTATTCATGCTATCATTGCAAAAATGCAACATGTATAGAATCCTGCTCGGTAGGGGCTATATCTCGTGCAGACGATGGTACCGTGCAGCTTGATTCAGATATTTGCATTGGCTGTAAGCGTTGTATGGCCAACTGCCCATTAGAAGCAATTCATCCGGCAGTTAGTTCAAATAACAAGCAAGCAATGGGAAAATGCAATAGTTGTAAGCCTCTGAGGGAAGCGGGCAAAAATCCGGCTTGCGTGGATGCTTGCCTTATGCGTTGCCTGGATTTTGGTGACATGGACAATCTTATTGAAAAATATGGACTTGGACTTGTATCAGAAATATCAGAAATACCTGCACTATCTACATCAACTTCTGCAAGTGCTAACCGGCCCAATATATTGGTTAAAATCAAATCATGTGCATTAAGATCAGATTTTAGAGAGGTGGAAATATAGATTGTATGATAATGAAATTGCCATAATATTAGCGGGGCGCAGTTACATTTATAAAATACTAAAGCAAGTTTTTGGGCATGAACCAAATTTGCAGCTATTGAAAACCATAACAGGAAAATTTACAGAAGAAGTAATGGAAATATTCCTGAAAGAGGATCAGTTAATATCCTACAATGAACTATTTGCCCAAATAAAACAGGCAATTATAGATAATGAAGATTTACTCGAACGTATAAAGAGCGAGTATGTATATCTGATGCTGGGACCGAACAAATTACCTGCCCCTCCTTGGGAATCAGTATATATAAATAAGGAGCGGGTAATTTTTCAACAATCCACACTAAAGGTACGTCAAGCATACTTAGAATATCAACTTTTGCCGGCAGAATATCCGCACGTAGCAGATGATCATATTGCAATTGAGCTGGATTTTATGTTTCGATTAGGGCAATTATGTCAAGAAAGCTTTGAAAAAGAGGATATGCAGCGTCTTAAAAAACTGTTATCTGATCAAAAAAATTTCTTGGGAAATCACTTGCTTGTTTGGATTAATGATTTTTCAATCGAAATAAAAGAATCGCAAACACATTATTTTTACCCCCAAATGGCATCATTAACAGCAGACATATTACATTCAGATCACGATGTTATTAAAGAATTATTATCTTTGATTAACGTATGAAGCTAAGCGCGGTAATCTTGGCAGGGGGCAAAAGTCAACGTATGGAGGGGCACAACAAATCCTTTTTGGTATACGAAAATCAAACATTTATCAATAGGATATTAGATCAATTAAAAATTCTTGACCGGACTTTGATTGACGAGATATTGATTTCTGTAGGGACATCAAAACAAGAATATGAACATCTGACATATACACTAGTAGAAGATGAAATGAAAAATTGCGGACCGTTAGGAGGCATATATGCCGGTTTAAAATACTGCCAAAATGAGCATTTATTTGTATGTGCAACTGATATGCCAAAGCTTCAAAGCGAATTAATTGAATTCATGGCTGAGTTTGTAAGCTCAGATTATGATTGTTTCGTTTTTAAATCGGTTATTAATTTTCAGGAGAGGGTTCAACCGCTATGTGCCATTTATAAAAAATCGCTGGTGCCTTTAATTGAAAAATTGATTGGCGAGGGTAAATATAGTCTGCATGAGCTATGTGCCGGTGCAAGGACAAAGTATATTCCTATGAAATATAGTCGCTTTGATGAATCGGTTTTAGTTAACATAAACTTTCCTTCTGATTTTAGTGAACTCACTCGTAAAAAACCAATCATTTTTGCTGTAAGCGGCGTAAAAAACAGTGGCAAAACAACTCTGATCACAAAATTAATAGCCTCTTTAAAAATTGAAGGATATCGCATAGGTGTTATCAAACATGACGGACACGAATTTGAAATTGATATACATAACACTGACACGTATCTCTTTAGGCAAGCCGGAAGCGATACCACTTTAATTTATTCGCAAACTAAATTAGCATTAATTAAAACTTTTGCCAATGAAGATAGCAATTTAAATTTACAACAGTTGATTAATTATTTCGACAACTGCGACATTGTAATTGTTGAAGGGCTAAAACATTCAAATTTACCCAAGATAGAGGTTGTTTTGGAAAATCCAATATGTAATGAAGAATATGTTATGGTAATTGCCACGGATAGCAGCTTTATCCATGAGCATATACCAACATTTAGCCGTGAAGATATTCCTCAGATTATTGCTATTCTCAAAAAATATTTATGGTGAGATGACATTTTCAAATATTACAAAATTGTAATATTTGAATCGTACCTAATATTTTTTCCTATGATTTTTTCATGGTATAATAGCAGTGGAATTTTTCTGCTTAATTAGTGAACTACCTTACGAAAATTAAAAAGTTAGGATGTGTGATATATGATTGGAAAAACTGCAACAGCTACCACTACAGTAAAAGACACAAACACTGCTAAAGCTGTGGGCAGCGGTAATCTTGATGTTTTCAGCACCCCCATGATGATAGCTCTTATGGAAGAAGCAGCGTGCAATGTCTTAGCAAATAGCTTAGAACCGGGGCAATCTTCTGTAGGTACTCAAATTAGCATAGATCATACTGCTGCAAGTCCTTTAAATTCAAATATTACTGCTACTGCAACAATCACAGGCATAGAAGGCCGAAAAGTGACCTTTGACATATCTGCTAAAGATGACAAAAGCGAAATCGGTAAAGGCACACACACGCGCTTTATTGTAGATGCCGAGCGATTTATGGCAAAGTTAAAATAATGCTGATAACTTGTAATAACCTGCAAAAATCCTTTGGAACGGAAGAAATTTTGCACAGTGTTTCTTTCATTCTGGAAGATAAAGAAAAAGCTGCAATCGTAGGTGTAAATGGCGCAGGTAAGACATCAGTATTTCGATTGTTAACAAAAGAGTGGGTACCTGACGGAGGCGAAATCATTTTTGCCACAGGTATAAAAATTGGACACTTGCCACAGATAACAACTATAACCAGCCCCTTAACTTTATACGAGGAGCTGGACACAGTATTTGAACCCCTTCGAGTGCTTGAAGCAACTATACGTAAATTGGAATCAGACATGGCTAACCAAAAAGGAGATGTGCTTGAGGCTACAATGAGCAAGTACAGCCGCCTTATGTCAGAGTTTGAAGAAAAACGAGGTTATGAAGCTACAAGCCGCCTAAAAGGGGTTCTTAAAGGGCTGGGATTTACAGAAAGTCAGTGGCAACAACCAATTATGTCACTGTCCGGTGGGCAGCAAACCCGTGCAGCTTTAGGTAAGCTGTTGCTTTCTGCCCCGGATGTACTACTTTTAGATGAGCCGACTAACCACTTGGACATCAGTAGTATTGCTTGGCTGGAAGAATATCTTCGCGAATATAAAAATGGTGTTCTTTTAATTTCTCATGACAGATACTTTCTGGATCGGGTAACTACAAAGACCATCGAGATTGAAAATAAAAAAGCTACAGTGTACAACGGTAGTTATAGTTTTTATGCCAAGCACAAAGCTATCAACCGCGAAACTGCCTTGCGTCATTATCTTAATCAACAAAAAGATATAAAACGCCAAGAAAAAATTATCCAAGCCTACCGCGCCCGCTTAACTGAAAAGAACTATATCCGTGCAAAAAGCCGTGAAAAGTTGCTGGATAAAATGGAAAAAGTAGATAAGCCGGAATCCTTGCCGGAACAAATGCGTTTAATGCTTACCCCTAAAATTGAAACAGGGTACGATGTTTTGGACGTAAGCAATCTCTCTATGGCATTTGGTGAAAAATTGCTGTTTAAGAATGCAAGCTTTTCACTAAAAAAAGGTGATAAAGCCGCTCTGATAGGGCCTAACGGTATCGGTAAATCGACTCTGTTTAAAATTATAATGGGGCAATATGCCCCCCCAACCGGTGACATTAGGGAAGGGGTTCATTTGCGGATAGGCTACTATGACCAAGCAGGTCAAAACCTGTCAGAAGAAAAGAATGTATTCCAGGAATTAGCAGATACTTACCCTCGCCTAACTCAAACTGAAATACGCAATGTGCTTGCTGCCTTTTTATTCACCGGAGATGATGTTTTTAAACTAATATCTCAATTAAGTGGAGGCGAGCGCGGAAGGGTGTCTTTAGCTAAAATTATGCTTGGTGGTGCAAATGTACTTGTGTTGGATGAACCTACCAACCATTTAGATATCTTTTCAAAAGAAATTTTGGAAAAGGCATTAAGTGACTTTCCGGGCACAGTATTGTTTATTTCTCATGACAGATATTTTATTAACAGCACTGCTACCAAAATATTAGACCTATCCATTGATGGTATAGTAGAGTATCTAGGGAATTATGACTACTACTTAGATAAAAAAGCTCAGGTTGCTGCTCCCTCCCCCTCTTCTGTTATTGCAACCTCTGCTACTGATACTTCAAATAAAAATGACTGGCAAGCAAAAAAACAGGCGGAATCTGCTGCCCGTAAACTAGAAAATAAAAAGAAGCGGCTGGAACAGTCTATTCAAGAATTAGAAAATAAAATTGCTGCTTGCGATGCACAATTAGCGTTAGACGAAATTGGCCGTGATGCAGAAAAAGTAACAGCTATCTTTACTGAAAAAACAGTGTTTGAAGAAGAATTGCTAAAATTGTATGACGAATATATGTAAAATAAGGGAGCCATTGAAATTATGATCACCAATACTGAACAGGCGGTACTTTGCCTAAAACGAGTGCTTTATAATGTAGAAAAAATCATTGTGGGCAAACGTCATGCTATAGAACTGGTTTTGACCACTCTAGCTTGCCGAGGCCATGCCCTAATTGAAGATGTGCCCGGTGTAGGCAAAACAAGCTTAGTTTCAGCCTTGGCTCGATCGGTCGATGGTTCCTTTAAACGCATACAATTTACCCCGGACATTATGCCTTCAGACATAACCGGGTTCTCTGCATTTAACCCACGTACCGGCGATTTTGAATATCGCCCCGGGGCTGTTATGAGTCAATTTATTTTGGCTGACGAAATCAACCGAACTTCACCCAAAACACAGTCCAGTCTCTTAGAGGTAATGGAAGAAAATCAAGTCACTGTAGATGGAAACAGCTATCCAATGCCGGAACCATTTATCGTATTAGCTACCCAAAACCCGGTAGAGTATCTGGGTACATATCCACTCCCGGAAGCTCAACTGGATCGTTTTTTTATGAAGATATCTTTAGGCTATCCAACTGCTTCCGAAGAGGGTCGTATGCTGGAGCGTTTCAAAGAAGGCTCTGTTATGGAAAAACTGGAAGCTGCTGCCCAAGGGGAAGATATTATTGCGATTCAGTCATTAGTTGAAAAGGTGTTTGTTAGCGCAGACATCAACGCTTTTATAGTAGGCTTAACTCGATTTACCCGAGAACATAATGATGTTGTTTTGGGCGCAAGCCCACGTGCCAGCTTATGCTTATATAAAGCATCCCAAGCATGGGCTTTGTACAATAGTCGCGACTTTGTTACACCTGACGATGTTATTGCAATGGCTCCCCATGTACTGGAGCATCGTATCATCCTAAAGCAAGAAGCAAAATTGAAAAAAAAGACAGCTCTTAATATAGTTAATGACGCACTAAACACTGTGCGTCCGGCCTTGTGAAACGTAACAGGCTTTTATATGGCGGCTTGTTTTTAGGTGTTGCACTCTCCGCTTTACTATATGGCGATGCATTAATGTTCATGACATTATATGCCCTTGTAATCATGCCTTTAATTTCGTTACTGTTTGCATTTGCTACTCTTTACGGATTACGTATGAAGCAGCAAACGGCTGAAACAACAGTTGTTAAAGGCGAGGCCGGCCGTTATGTGGTTACTGTACACAACAGTATCTATATAGGCTTAGGGTCAATACAATGTTCATTTAAAGAAGGAAACTTTGCAATTGAAACGGAAGCAACTGATCGGTATATAGAAATACAACCTTTTATGAAACCTCAGCAGATACACTTTAATTTTACCGTTAAGTATTGGGGAATATGGCAAATGGGGTTAGACAGTATAGAAATGAATGATTTTTTAGGCTTATTTCGCTTGCGAAGAAAAATATCTCAAAAATTTGAGATAGTCGCATATCCACGTATAACAGAGCTTGAACATATGCAACTGGCAGTGCATTTGCTTTCTAAAGCACCTGCCAACCTGGTTTCAGCCCAAGAAGATTATACAGACATTACAGATGTACGCCCTTATGAGCCTTCCGACCCCATCAAGAAAGTTCACTGGAAGCTGACAGCCAAAAGAGGGGAATGGATTGTAAAAAATTATCAATCCTCATCTTTAAATAGTATGGCTATTTTGGTGGATTCTAAAAAGCAGACCATATATCACGAGGACAGAATTAAGCTTGAAGATACTATGATAGAACATGCTGTAGCAGTATTACGCTATTGCTTGCGTCAGCAAATGCCTGTAGATTTGCTTTTTGGTAATCATGTACGGGAGACAGGGCGGCATATCGGCGATTTTGACCCAATATATAATGTATTAGCTAATTTGTCCTTTACGGAAGAAGATTTTTCTGTACATGACGCTCTTGTTAAATATTTGAATGAAACCAGCCGCAATGTCAATATGGTTATTCTTACGTCTAAGTTAGATATGCCATTGTACGAGCAAATTCTTAACGCTGTTAGATTTGGCCACTATATAGCAGTAATGTATTTTGAGCCTAAAAAAATGACAAGAAGCAGTGTATCCGGTGCTGTTTTTGAAAGATTACAAAGCAGTGGATTAAATTGTGTAAAGATGTAATAGAACTCTTGAGAAGTTGAACAGTTACGCAAGAGGTCTAATATAAGGGGCTGAAAGTGAATGTCATCTAAGCGCAGAATAGAGGACTATGCGTTATATTTGGTAATAGGAAGTATTTATGCATTTGGGATAAATTTATCTATTTTAACCACTACTATTTTAGTTGTACCTTTGTGGCAATTATTTATGGTTGGGGTAGGATTGCTTATCCTTTTTATGGTGATGTTTTGGAACAAATATACCATATTGGGTTCCATTGCTGTCATACTTATATGTGCGCTGGTGATGTTTTGGAGGCGTGAAAGCGATACCATGATTGAATTATGGTATTTTGGTAACGAGCTAATTATGGCGGCACGAGGATATATGGGTTTCAGGATAGAATTTATTTGGCCAATGGTACTGGCAATTTGTTTTCTTACTGCATTATTTATTGTAGTATGTCTTTATGTTAACTTCCACTTTTACATGCTTTCAAGTTTTGGGGCGGCCATATTTATTGTTTGCTGGATTATGGACTATCCTCAATCTTTGCTAGGATTTATATTGTACTTATTTTGCTTTTGTGTATTTTTAATACGAAAGCTTCATGGGCAAAATAAATATAAAACAAGGGCAGCTTTGATTGCCGCACCCTTTTGCGCTTTAGTTGTTTGGTCAGTAACTGCTATGCCTGTACCGGCATCTACTCTTGATAGTAATGCAGTTAACCGCTTTTTGAGCGATCCATGGGAGGCGATAGGAGATTTCTTTTTTGTAGCTTTTAATCCCAGATATTTTTCATTCCAAACAACAGGATTTGCAGGACAAGGGGGGCGTCTTGGCGGGCCGGTTACACCTAATCATCGTGTAGTAATGGCAGTAGAATCCCCGCGGCGTACATATTTGTCCGGTGCAACCCATAATGTATATACGGGCTACGTCTGGACAACCGATACCCCGGAATTTGTTCCGCCAAATGGACTTATACATCCTTCATATATAGAATTTTTTGAGACAGCTCATGCCTTATTTAGAGGGGCATCCCGGATGGAGTTTGGCCCTGAGCCTCCCGATTTTCGTTTTTTTACATACTTACCTTTAAGTTATGTGGATATTTTTGTAGGTAATAACAGAACAGCCAGCTTATTCCGTCCCATGAGAGAGAGGGGAGTACGTTTTGATGATCCCTCTATTGATGAAACGTTGTTGGTTAATGCTTCCGGAGATCGAAGGCTAACAGAGCTAATTCCTCGCAATTCTGCGTATCGTTATAATTTTTTAGATTTAGACTATCGGCAGGAACACATCCAATCTATTTTGAGGCATTCCCGAAGGGGCATCTATCGTGAACGATTGGAAAATCCGCAACCACTAACTTTTAGCTTATATTTGTATCGTGATGAAATACCTTTTGGCGAAGTATTGTTAGACAGAAGATTGCCTTTATATAATACATACCACGTTATAGTTACTCTTGCTCCTGAGGGCATAAATCACGATCTTATCATTGGGCCATATGTTCTTCACAGAAGCAATTTGACTACTTATAATTCGCATCCTGAGAATTTAATAGCTTTCGATCAAATGGTTAATTCATTTGATTCATTAGAAAGCGAAATGGAGTTGTTTAACCGTTTTAATACTGATTCTGCAAGAACTTTGCTAAATTTAAAGACAGGCTTAAAGTCTGATGAATTACTTGCAGATTACGCAGATTTTGTATATGCCAATTATTTATCGTTGCCGGATACATTGCCCCAACGAGTAATAGACCTTGCTAAAGATATCACAAGATATTACTATACAGATTATGATAGAATACGGGCGTTGCAAGAGTATCTTATTCAGTTTCCATATACCTTGTCTCCAAGCAGGGTTCCGCGTGACAGAGACTTTGTAGATTATTTTTTATTTGACGGGCAAGAAGGATATTGTGTATATTATGCATCAGCAATGGTTGTGATGTCACGAGCTATAGGCATACCGGCTCGATACGCAGAAGGCTTCCTTTTGCCGGCGCATAGGGATACAGAAACAGGACTGTTTACAGTCACTAACAGGAATGCCCATGCATGGGCAGAGGTTTACTTTGAAGGGTTTGGTTGGCTTATTGTAGAAACAACTGCCCCCTACCTATATGCTATGTATGAACGCCCGTTTTCTGCCATGTCAAATATTTTTGCCGGGGATTTTATGGCAGATGATTGGTGGTATTATGAGATGTGGCAAATGGGTTTATGGGATAGTTATGATGGCGATTGGGAGCGTTTAACAGGAGTATCCGTGCTTACTACAGGTTTAAATGAGGCATATAATGAACAAGCTGTTACAGTAAACGTAAATTGGTGGCAAATATTATTAATTGTGGTTATAGTAATACCCAGTGTATTAGTTTTATATTTTACAGCACATACTATTATGCGCCTGTTGCGCCGTCTCAAGGTAAATGCAATGAGTCCCGATGACAAGACTATTTACTACTACAGAGAAATTCTCAAAATAACAGAATATTGGAATTATCCAATTTTGGAGGAAGAGACAACTTTTGTATATGGTCAGCGATTGCGATATCGATTTACTTTTGTAAATGAGTCCGTGTATTTAAGAGACTTAAACGATATTTATTATCGCGCACGGTACGGGTCAGAACCTTTAACAGATGAAGAAGCAAAATTAATGAAAGATTGTTATTATGAACTGGTAGATTATGCAAGGACAGTGCGGCCCGGATTAAATTATATGTATATGCGCTATGTAAAAACTGTAATTGCATTGTAACTTCTACTTTACATCATTAGGAAATGAGGAAAGGGTAATATTATGTTAAAAATGTTGATTAATGTACTGTCATTTATTTTAGGAACTGCTTTTAATGCATTGATCTTTGTTGGATTTATTTGGGTAATATTTACTTTTACAGATCAAGCATTTGCATTTGGACAAGAATTTTCCTATGGAATGACACGAGAAGGCTCTACTTATCAAGTTGAATTTATACTGGAAGAAGATACTCCTGTAGCTGAAGTGGCTCAAATGTTAGAGGACAAGGGTATAATATCTAATGCATTGATGTATCGTTTTGAACTTATGCTTTTGGGAGCACCTGAATATTATCGCGCAGGTACTTATGTTTTAAGCGAGAGTTTAAGTACAACACAGATAAATGCCAGGTTACAGTCTCGCCCACAAGTACTTAGGACAGAGGATCGCATAACCATTCGTGAAGGCTGGACACAAAGAGACATAGCCTTATATTTAGAAGATCGCGGCTTTTTTACCGCAGAAGAATTTATGTATGCAGCAAATCATCACGATTTTGGTTTTGCTTTCCTTGAAGATTTACCTGACAGACCAAGTAGGCTTGAAGGATATTTGTTCCCGGACACCTATTTTATTTATGATGACTCTACACCGGTGCAGGTTATTACAAGGATGCTTCAACGGTTTAACCAAGTTTTCAATTATGACTATCGTGTGCGTGCCAGGGAATTGGGTCTTACAATGGATGAAGTAGTAAACATTGCTGCCATGATTGAACGTGAAGTGCGTTATCCCCCGGATCGTCCAAAAGTATCTCGTGTTATTTCTAACCGTTTGAATATAGGTATGCCACTCCAAATAGATGCTACAGTTGCTTACGCACTGGATAGGCATTTAGATAGAACAACAAATGAGCATACGCGGATAGCATCACCATTTAACACCTATTACGTAAATGGCTTGCCTTGGGGGCCTATATCTAACCCGGGAGCGGCTTCTATTAATGCAGCATTATTTCCGGCAGATGGTAACTGGACATTTTATGTGTTGATTGATGGAGATACCGGGCGGCATTATTTCACAAATAACTTTGACAGGCACCGCTATATGGCAATAAATCATATGCCTAGACCTTGGCTTGGAGAGTAATGGACACAAAAGAATTAGAACTGCTTGCCCCCGCAGGTGATTTTGAAAAATTGCGCATAGCTGTAGCCTATGGTGCCAATGCACTATATTTAAGCGGGACTTCCTTTGGTTTAAGAGCCAAGGCTAAAAATTTTGATAGTAATGAATTATCAGAAGCTATTGCCTACGCTCATCAGTATGGAGTTAAGGTTTATGTAACCACCAACATCTTTGCTCATAACGAAGATATAGAAAAAATGACCGGGCACTTTGAGTCTTTAGCCTCCATGGGCGCAGATGCTTTTATTATAAGTGACCCGGGAGTATTAATGCAGGCTCGTAAAGAAGTTCCTGATGTAGAAATTCATATTAGTACCCAAGCTAATACAACAAACTATGCAAGTGCCATGTTTTGGCATGAAATGGGTGCAAGCCGTATAATCTTGGCTCGTGAGTTATCTTTAGATGAAATTGCAGAAATACGCGCAAAGTGTCCAAAAGAATTAAAGCTTGAAGCATTTGTACACGGTGCAATGTGTATGTCATATTCGGGACGTTGTTTGCTAAGCCGATATATGTCTACAGGCGATGGAGTTAGGGATGCAAACTTGGGCGCATGTACTCATCCATGTCGATATTCTTATCGTTTGTGGGCGGAAGAAGTTTCGCGTCCCGGTCATTTTATGCCGATAGAAGAAAATGAGCGCGGAACAGACATTTTTGGTGCAGAAGATTTATGTATGGTTGATAATATCCCTGCTTTAGTAGCAGCAGGGATTGAAAGCTTCAAGATAGAAGGTCGTATGAAAACGGCCTTCTATGTGGGTCTTACAACGAGAACTTATCGCCAAGCGTTAGATTCCTTTTTAAATGATGAAGATGAGTACAACAAGAGTATCCCGGATTATTTAGATAAACTGAAAATGGCCAGCCATCGTCCATTTTCTTCCGGATTCTATTTTGGCAAAGATTCACTAAATAATCGAAAATTTATAGAAGCATCTTATAGCCGTACCCATGATTTTGTTGGCGTTGTAAAGAGTTATGATCCTAAAACAAAAAGTGCGTTAATAGAACAAAGGAATGTATTTGAAGTAGGGGATATATTGACTTTTATAGAGCCAAGCCATACAATACAGCCTGACTTTAGCCAACAAATTACTAAAATGCAAGATGAAAATGGGATAAACATTGAACGTGCGCCACATGCTAAACAGAAAATAGTAATACCGGTTGATAAACCGGTAGAGCATATGGCAATGATTTGCAGAGAGACAGAAAAAGAGGTGCAATTATAACAGATTCTATTATTAAGTTTTCGTTTGTAGCTTTATGCTTCATTATAGCCTTGGGGTCAAATCGAATTTGCTATTCCAAGAAAGATTGGGGCTATTTAGTATCGGCCATGGGATTTACTCTTGTGTCCGATTTTTTTTTGGTACTAGTCCATAATTATAGGGCCGGAGTATTCACCTTTTGCTTTGTCCATATAATTTATATCTTTAGGGTAAGCGACAACAAAGTAAAAAGCGTATTTAAAATTTTTACTACTATTTTTTCCGGGATATTAGTATTTGTTTTTTTTAACTTGTTCCCTTTTTTACCACAGCTAGACATTCTTGTTATCTTTGCAATGGTATATGCATATCTGTTTGTTCAAAATCTTGCTACACATATTAGGTATTACCGTCGTGATGATGCAAATGCTCTTCCTTTGATTAATCGCAGGCTAATGCTAATTGGGCTAATATTATTTGCTCTTTGTGATGTCCATGTATTGCTATTTAATTTGCCTCAGCATATACCATATTTTCCACAGGCACTTGCAGATTGGGGGCTAACCTGGATATGGGTGTTTTATGCACCATCGCAGTTACTTCTTAGTATTAGTGCTGTGAAGTTTCACTCACCAAACTTTTTGAAAAAAGTTTGATTACAATTACCAAAAAAATAAGCCGTACCTTCCGAATTGGGCGGCTTATTTTTTTATTGTGTTCTACTAGTCATCATTGGTCGCACATTCTTGCACATTATTGCGTAAAATTTCAATACCATGTTCCAAATGAGGAAGCACAAATTCTAAGCTTTCGCGTACTGCTTTGGGGCTGCCCGGCAAATTAACGATCAAAGTGCGTTTTCGTATGACGGAGGCTCCACGGCTTAGCATAGCCCTTTTTGTAATGGACATTGAATGCGAACGTATGGCTTCGGCAATTCCGGGTGCAATACGTTCGCCAACGGCTAGGGTTGCTTCCGGGGTTACATCTCTATGAGAAAAGCCTGTTCCGCCTGTGGTAATAATTAAATCTACTTGCCGCCTGTCTGCCAAATGTATCAATGTCTCTTCTATTTTGCTTTGTTCATCCGGCAATAATATTTGATCTATTACAGTATAGCCGGAGTTTTTCAGCATTTTTGCAATAAGAGAGCCGCTTTCGTCCTCTCTTTCACCTTTGGATGCTTTATCACTAAGTACTAAAATTGCCGCTTGCCACTGCTTGGTAATGTTTTCTATAAGAATCACTACACTTCCTACGGATATGAATCCATCTTGAACTACACGGGCAAACATCCCTTCACGAGGCATAATGCAGTCGCCCATTTTATGATAAATTTGACAATGTGTATTACATTCTTTGCCTATCTGAGTTATTTCTAATATGCAATCCCCACATTTCAACTGCGAACCAATTGGTAAGAGGCGAAAATCTATCCCTTCAATGACCAGGTTTTCTCCAAAATCTCCAAAGGATACCCCTGCGCCTAACTCGTTAAATTTTTGTATTTTGTCATGAGATAAAATGCTGACTTGTCTATGCCAGTTTCCACCATGGGCATCTCCTAAAATTCCCCACGAGGTTTCAAATTTGGCACTTTCAACTTCTTTTTTTTGTACTCCGCGAACATCGCTTACGCATATCGCTTTTATAATTCCCGATATTTCAGACATTTTAGGCTCCTAGACTATCCACAAGGGATTAAAACCTTGGGGCCGGCCCCAAACCCCTGCAAACTTTAAAATGAAGCGGGATTTATGGCGTAATACCAAGGTTTTTAATTTGATGAGATAATTATAACATATCTAAAATCATGGGTCATAGTGCTTACAGTTGAGAAAGTATGATTTACTAATTGCAATATAATCTGCTATAATATGGGCAAATATTACAATAAAATTGGTTTCGTAAAATAGCGGGGGTATGTAGCTATGGACAGACAGCAATTGAATGACATAATTAATGGAATATTATCTGAAACTGACATATTTAGCGGTTTTGGCGTAACTATAATCGTTGCAATTCTATCATTTGCGGGATTTCTTATTAAAAGAATATTTTTTAGCAAGGGTAAAAAAGAAACAACTACTCCTGAAACTCCCTTTCCTTTTCCACGCTATTTAACTCCGGGGGCACCGGCACTAGGTAAAGAGTTCATCCATCGGGAGGATATAATTAAAGAGCTACACAAAGCAATCAAGCAAAACCGCAAGCTTGCGCTTATTAACGGGCTTGGTGGCATTGGTAAAACCACTGTGGCTAAAGCGTTATATCACAAAGTCAAAGATGAGTTTAAACATATAGCATGGGTGGAGTTTCAGCATAACATAGAGGTAAGCCTACTTACTTCATTTAGGATTTATGAAGATGTTGAAGATAACGCTATCAGATACAGAAATATAAAAAATTTCCTACTGGATGCTACGCAAGACACCATCATTTTTATTGATAACGTATCTAACGATGATGGACTTGACTTTATTAAACGACTTCAAGCAAATGTGATATTAACATCAAGATTAGATGATATAGGCAGTTTTGAGATATTCCCAATAGATATTTTATCAGAAAAGCAATGTATTAATATTTTTTACAAATACTACAAATATGATGAAGCAAGAAAACAAAAAGAGTACGTCCGCGAGATTGTAAACCTTGTAAGATGTCATACACTTTCCATAGAGTTGCTGGCACGTGCAGCAAACACACCCAACTATCCATTGGAAAAGTACGTAGCAGATTTAAAAGCAAAAGGGATAGTGTACCCAGAGCTGGAAGTAGAAACTGACCATACGGATGTTTCTCAGACTATAGCTGAACACTTAAAGGGATTGTTTGAGCTTGTTTTAGTAAGCGAAAAGCAAAAATGGATATTGCTAAATTTCGCGCTTATGCCAAGTATTGAGATACCTGCCGAGGTAAAACATTGGCTTGCTTGTGATGTTAATGATATAAACAGGCTGACAAAACTGGGCTGGCTATCCGCATCAGCAACAGGTTATGAAATGCATCCGATAGTAAAAGAAGCTGTACTGCTTCAATATAAAGATGAAGGCATACAATATGAAGATGTTGAAACGATTGTATGGTATATGATGAGCAAGGCGTACATAAAAGATACAGATATATATACGGATGTGCGTGTGCGCCTTAATATTGCTGAGTCCGTAATGGGGCATATTTGCAATATTGAAAAGGAAGAAATTGCTCTACTGCTTAATGAAATTGCTCTACTGCTTAATAACATTACATTGGTGTATAATAATCAGGAAGATTACCTAAAGGCTATGGAATGGTTTCAGAAGGCTTTGAAAATCTATGAAAAGGTGTTGGGCGTAGAGCATCCATCCACCGCCACTACCTATAATAACATTGCATTGGTGTATAATAATCAGGAAGATTACCCAAAGGCTATGGAATGGTTTCAGAAGGCTTTGAAAATCTATGAAAAGATGTTGGGCGTAGAACATCCATCCACCGCCACTACCTATAATAACATTGGTTTGGTGTATGATAATCTGGGAGATTACCCAAAGGCTTTGGAATGGAATCACAAGGCTTTGATTATCCATGAAAAGATATTAGGCCCAGAGCATCCAGACACCATCATAACCAAGAAAAATATTGCAGCAGTAAAAGATTTACTAAAGTAACAATTGCTTAATCTCAATAAAATGTATAAAATGTAATACAAAAAGAAAGATAATTTCTTATGATAAGGCTAACGGAGGGGTGACATGCCTATGAATAACGAAACAAAAACCTTAAAAATCGACTACTCCCTGTTAATGGACTTGCGCATTGATTACGCCTTCAAAATTTTATTTACAAAGGGCGAAACACGTTTGCTAATATCGTTGTTAAACGCCATTTTTGCAAACAAGAAAATTTGTCGTGTGATAAAATCTTTGAAGATTGTAAATCCATTTTTAGACAAAGAATCCGGCGATGATAAACTGTCTATACTAGACATAAGGGCTGAATTGGAGGATGGAACAACTGTCCTCATAGAGATGCATCTTTATGGATTTGGCGAATTCAAGGCAAAAACCATCCGCTCATGGGCAAGGGCGTTTGGTGAGGATTTGGAAGTTGGAGGAAGCTATGCCGACCAACCGCCCACTATAGCCATAGCTTTTACCGACGGTGCTGTAAAGCCTGTGGAAGAAAACGAAACCTCAAAGAAAGATAAGATCCATAGACTTTGTAAAATTATGGATTGTGAAGATTATACTGTATTCACAAACGCTATGGAATTACATTATATCGACATGAAAGCATTTGCGAAGGCAGTAAATGAAGCCAACAGCATAAGTATTGACGATACACAAGAAACAATGTTTGCAAAATGGCTATCTGTAATCACTCAAAAAGAAATCAACAATAAGGCTATTATCGAAAACGCTTGCAGCGAGGAGGAAATTTTTATGGCAGTATCAGCACTATCAAGGCAGAGCGAGGATAAGATTATACGGCAAGCATATCAGCGTAGGCAAGATGAGATTTTTTACTTTAATAAGAGCATGGCAGAGCGTGATGAGTACAAGCAAAGAGCTGAGCAAGAAA
>Ga0123355_10001146_pt1 | contig 36766 bp, 21 predicted proteins | sample TergutEmb28metaG_3_FD_89872 | JGI IMG/M metagenome (GOLD analysis project Ga0123355, IMG submission 89872) | Embiratermes neotenicus P1 segment gut microbial communities from Petit-Saut dam, French Guiana - Emb289 P1 | ecosystem: Host-associated > Arthropoda: Insects > Digestive system > Gut ...
GGAGGATATTATCATCTGCGCCGCCAGGCGCACTCTCATCCTCTTGGTGTACTGTTTCTGTCAGAGCAGGTCCCGCTCATGTCAGAAGTCATCCTTCGGCTATGCCCCTGTCATGAATGTGGCGCAATCTTTTCCATTTGCCGGCATTGCGACCGAGGCCAACGCTATTGCAGCCCCGGCTGTCGCCAACGTTCGCGGCAACAACAAAGGCGTGGTGCCAATCGCCGGCATCAAAGAACCGAACGTGGCCGGCAAGCGTTCCATTTATCCTCACCCGATCCTGCGGGTACTCCAGGAAAAGGATGAGGAGTCCTGGGCGACATTGCCCCTGTACAATCACATCACAAGAAAGGAAAACAACCATGAGCCAGCAAGGCCGAATCCTCGGTATCGGCGGTATCTTTTTCAAGTCCGCTAATCAGCAACAAATGCAGGACTGGTACGCAAAACATCTCGGCCTCGCGGATAGCGGCCATGGTGTCTTGCTGCCGTGGCGTGAAAAAGACAATCCTGAAAGTGAGCAGATGACTGTCTGGAGCATTTTCTCCGGCAACACCAAATACTTCGAGCCCAGCCCAGCCTCGTTCATGGTGAATTACATCGTCGACGACCTCGAAGCACTGCTCGACCGCCTGGCGAAAGCGGGCGTCCACATCGACCCCAAGCGCCAAGACGAAAGCTACGGCCGCTTCGCCTGGATATACGATCCCGACGGCAACAAAATCGAACTGTGGCAGCCGCTCAGTCCAACCCAATAGTCGTCTTGCCGCCTCCCGGTGCCTGCTTGCATAAGCCAGAGTACTTGGATTTTTAGAGGGAAGACGACAGCCTTTTTTCACTCGAAGGGTGCGTAATTGCCGAGCGGACTCCGAATTTTCAGATGGCCCGGGTCGAGCTTCGCATCACTAAGTGTGTAGGAATAGTCAGGTTCACAAGCGAATCCTTCTTCCCCTGAATCAAGCCATCCAGAGCGGCGAGTGCCACGGTGGCGAGTTGTCTTCGGGATAGAAGTATCGTAGTCAAAGGCGGATTGGTCAGGTGCGCGAAAGCAATGTCGTCGAATCCGATCAGCGAAATATCTTCCGGCACTCTCAGTCCCATTTCGTGCAAGGCGCCTAAGGCCCCGATGGCTGTCAGGTCATTGGAGGCGATGACGGCGGTTGGCCGTCGCGGCAGCCCAAGAAAATTTCTCATCGCCATCGCTCCGCCTTCAATCCGATGATCGCCTTTCTCGATCAGTGTCTGGTCGAAGAGGCCATGCGCCTTCAGCGACGCGACAAAGGTCGAACAGCGGGTTTGTGCCGAAGCAAGATTCATTGGGCCAGTGATGAACGCAATGCGACGGTGATTCAAGGCGATCAGATGTTCGACCGCTTCCTGAATTCCTTGCCCGTAGTCAACGCGAATGTTTGCACAATGTGGGCCGGGCTTGCCAATATCCATAAACACCGTTGGAATATTCCTGCGAGTAAGCTCTGCCACGAGACCCGGATCGCTCTCCGAAGTCATGATGGCTACTCCGTCGACTTTGCGCTCCACCATCCGACGAATACATCCCGCCATGCGCTTGGGGTTGTAATCCGTATTACCGATGATGACCTCTTTTCCGCGTTGCACGGCTTCGTCTTCGAAGCTTTTCACCAGGTCCGGAAAGAATGGGTTAGTGATATCAGAAATGATGAGACCCAGAATGTGACTCTTGCCTGAAACCAGAGTGCGAGCATGCGTATTCGGGAAGAAATTGAGTTCCTCGATCACCTTACGCACGCGGGCGGCGGTTGCGGGTTTGACCTTGTCAGATCCGTTGATGGTACGGGAGACAGTCGCAGTCGAAACCTTCGCTCGCTTTGCGACCTCTCTTATGTTCATGCCGTTGGCTCGCTGAGCTCACACCGGACGACTTAAAAAATGCTTATTGTAGTAATGTCCTGGCGAATCGTATGCACAGGAAGTGATGGGAAATCGATCCCCAATGTAATCGTTTACAATAACCCATCTTGCGCAGGATAATGCACCTCGCAACTAGATCCAAGGGAGAAATTATGGATCGGCGTGATTTTGTTAAGACCACTGGAGCCTTGCTGGCCGGAGCCGCCCTGGCACCCACAACCATTTTCGGTTCGGCTGGAAGCTCACCCTCATGTGGCCGGATTGTGCTTTCGATGAATCGCAACTGGCTTTTTAGCGATCGCGTGCGAGAGGGGGCTGAGCGCGAGGATTTCGACGACTCCGGCTATGAGAAGGTCGTGATTCCCCATACGAATGTACGACTTCCATGGCACAGCTTCGACGAGAAGACCTATGAATTTGTCTCCAACTACCGCCGTCATTTTAGAGTTCCGAGCGAGGCTCGGGGGAAGCACGTTTTTGTCGATTTTGAGGGCGCGATAACCGCGTCGACGGTGTGGATTAACGGTACGTGTTTGGGAGAATATAAGGGCGGCTACACCCCCTTTTCTTTTGAGCTCACGCCCCACCTCGATTTCGCTGGCAACAACGTGCTATCGGTGATGTTGGATTCCAGCGAGCGGGCCGACATTCCTCCCTTTGGCTATGAGATCGATTACCTGACTTTCGGCGGAATCTATCGTGAGGTCTGGCTCCGAATTGTGCCGGGAACCTGTATCGACAATGTTTTTGCGAAGACCAAGAACGTTCTCAGTGGGCGGCCAACTCTGGAAGTCGATTGTCACATTCAACAATTCGACACTTCATCGGATCGCTTGCGCTTGGAAGTCGTCTTGCATGACGGCGAGCACATGGTCGGACACGGGTTTGAAAATCTTTCCCGCTCCGGGTCGCCGCGCGAGACGGTACATACGGTGTCGCTGGAGAATCTTGGCTCGATCGAACCCTGGGATCTCGCACATCCGAAGCTGTACACGGTGGAAGCCATCCTCTGGAACGGCAATGAGCGGATAGACGGAGTTACGCGCAGCGTTGGCTTTCGCGAGGCACAATTCACCGATCACGGTTTTGCATTGAATGGAAAAATCATTAAGCTGCGCGGACTGGATCGCCATCAGACCTTTCCCTTTGTTGGTCAGGCGATGCCCGGGCGGGTGCAGCGTCGCGACGCGCAGATCCTTCGCAATCAACTCAAATGCAATATCGTGCGTACTTCCCACTATCCTCAGTCCCGTCATTTCCTGGATGCCTGTGATGAACTCGGCTTGCTCGTGCTCGAGGAGATTCCCGGCTGGCAGCATATTGGCGACGAAAATTGGAAGCAACTGGCGATCGATAATGTCGGCCGGATGATCCGGCGAGACTGGAATCATCCTTCCATCATTCTCTGGGGAGTGCGTATCAACGAATCAAAAGACGACCATGACTTCTACACTAAGACCAATGCTCTCGCCCGTAAGTTAGATCCCACCCGGCAGACCGGAGGAATCCGATACTTCCAGGAATCGGAGTTTCTCGAAGATGTGTTCACCATGAACGATTTCGGATTTCCGCTGAAACCGCCCAACCATCCTCGGTACCTGAATACTGAGTTTGTCGGCCACACCTATCCGACAAAAACCATCGATCAGGTCGAACGACTGACGGAACATACCATCCGCCATGCCCGCGTTCACGACCAGTTGGCGTCAAATCCGCAATATGCGGGCGGCATCGGCTGGTGCGCGTTCGACTACAACACGCATGCCGATTTCGGCTCGGGGGATCGCATTTGCTATCACGGCGTAACCGACATCTTTCGAGAACCAAAGCCGGCGGCCGGATTCTACAAGTCGCAGTGCGATCCTTCCGAGGAGATCGTACTGGAACCGGCGTTTCACTGGGCACGAGGAGATGCCTCGGTCGGCTTTTCGCATGCCGTCGTTTGCTCGAACTGTGATCATGTAAAGATGTACGTCGGCAACGATCTGGTGGCGGAAGCTGACCCGGATCGGGAGCAGTTTCCTCATTTGCGGTACGCCCCCTTCACCCTGGATTTGCGCCAACGCTGGCACCATTGGGGCGATCTGCGCCTTGAGGGCTACATTCAAGGAAAGCTGGTGATCACGAAAAACTATTCCGGCAAAGGCATCGATGGACAATTCGTGCTGCTGCCGGATGACACCAGTCTCATCGCTGACGGCGCCGATCGAACGCGCGTGGTGATGAGAGTGACCGACGAGTTCGGTGCCATCCGGCCGTTGGCGAGCGATGCCATCAAGCTCGATCTCGAGGGACCTGGGGAGATCATTGGCGACAATCCCTTCGCGCTGGTTGGAGGAACGGGAGCGGTCTGGATACGAGCGAAGGAGACCCCCGGAACTGTGAGGCTTCGGGCAATGCATCCCCGCTTGGGCCAGCAACAAATTGAGATCGAAGTCGCACCTACCTCGGCGGAGATGGTCTAGTCTGGTGGCTTTAGGGCTGAGACATACTGCTTTTCTCCGAGAGCATGGCCCGCGTCGCTCCCACGGAGATTCCGCCGTCCACCAGCAAGATCTGACCGCTAATGTAGCGACTGGACTCAGCGGCCAGAAAAACGATTGCAGAATCCAGATCATCAGGCTGCCCCGGCCGCTTCAATGGGATTCGCTCACAAAGATATTCAACCCACTCTTTATTCTCGTATAGGACCTTGTTTTGTTCCGTTCGGAACCAGCCCGGTGCGAGGCAGTTCACGGTGATACCGTATTTGCCCCAATCGGCGGCCAGACTCATGGTCAGCTGCCGAATGCCACCGCGGCTCGCTCCATAAGGCGCCAGCCCGGCATAACCTGCGACACTTGTGACCGAACCGATATTGATGATGCGCCCATAGCGACGCGGGATCATCTGTCGCGCAACCGCTTGCGCAACAAAGAAGCTTCCACGCAGATTCGTGTCGAGGATAAGATTCCAGTCATCCCAGGTTACCTCGAGCGCGGGCTTGCGCACGTTGCATCCGGCGTTGTTGACGAGAATATCGATCTGACCGAAGGCCTGTTTTGCCTGGGCCACCATGTTCTCAATGCTCTGGCGATCGCGCACATCGAGTTCCAGCGAGATCGATCGGCGGCCAAGCCCCTGCACTTCCTTCTCAAATTCCAGCAGGCGATCGCGATTGCGACTGGTCAGCACCAGATCAGCGCCAGCTCTGGCGAGAGCACGGGCAAAATATTGCCCGAGACCACGGCTGGTTCCGGTGACGATCGCAACTTGTCCTGCCAGATCGAAAAGGCGGTGGCTCATGTTTAGGGCGCGAGAATGACTTTCAGGAGATTCGGTTCGCGTGCGTAAAGCCGCTCAAACCACTGCGGGCCTTCCTCCAGTTTGGCAACGGCAGAAATTAAGGGCTTGACCCGGATTGCTCCGCTGGCAACAAGCCGAATCGCTTCGGGATACTCGCCGGCCGATGCACACGACCCTTGCAGTCGAATCTGTCGCGTGACCACCGTCTGCAGCGGCAACTTGACTTCCGGAGAAACGTTGCCTACCAGTACCACCGTCCCACTCTTGCGAACCGAGGATATCGCGGCGCTCACAGTCGCGTTTATGCCCACGGCCTCCATGGCAACGTCTACTCCCGCACCACCTGTTTCCCGCAGAACCTGCTGGCTGTGATCCGGCGCGGAAACAAACGTAGCTGTCGCTCCCAGGTTTTCGGCGAGTTTGAGCCTCGTGGGATCGATGTCGCTCACAAAAACCCGGGAGCAGCCTCGAACCTGCAAGGCTTCGAGGAGCAGCAATCCAATGGTCCCGGCACCAACCACCAGTACAGTATCGTCGGGCGAGATGGTTGCAAGCGAAACTGCATGCAATGCAACCGAGACGGCTTCGAGCAGAGCAGCTTGTTGAAATGAAAGACTGTCCGGAAGGCGATAGACAATCCGCTCAGGAACCACAACGAACTCCGCGAACGCACCAGCGCGGCGATAATTACCACAAGAAACTCCCAACACCTGGCGCTGGCTGCAGAGATTGACCATACCGCGTTGGCAGTCGCTGCACTTTCCGCAGTAGATCGTTGAATCAAAGGTGACGCGGTCGCCCACGGAAACGTTCTTGACGTCCGCGCCAGAGGCAACGACTTCTCCCGCTGCTTCGTGCCCCATCACAATAGGAGGAATCCGTCGACCAGAAGAACCGTCGTATCCATGTACGTCGCTGCCGCAGATTCCACACGCCCGCACGCGGATGAGGATTTCGTCGGCCTCAGGTTTGGGCTGCGCAAGGTTGGTCACCTCCAACCGACGATAATCACTGAGTAATAGGGCTTTCATTTGCCGCCGAACCTGACTTGCTGCTCTCGCTCGCCTTCATCTTGCTCACGATACCGCTTCCCTCTCGAATGGTCAGTATCTGATTCGCTTTTATATTCGTGAACCTCTCGATCTTTTGAGTGGTGGGCCACTTCACCTCGATCAAGTCAACCATGCTCGCTTTCCCCAATCCGAAGTGAAGCCGCAAGTCGCTCTGCGACATCACGCTGCCCCCACTGTGCACTTCGTCTATCTGCGCATGATTGCCGGTAACCACGCGAACCCGGGCTCCGATCGCGGTGCGATTGCATTTCGTCCCCAGCAGTTTCAGCTTGATCCAATTCTGGGCGTTGCCACCGTCGTTGCGGAGAAGAGAGGGAAGGTCGTTGAGATTGAGAATCAATACATCGATGTCGCCGTCGTTATCGTAGTCTCCAAAAGCCGCGCCCCGACTCGAGAACCGCTCTGTGATGCCCGGCCCCATCTCTGACGAAACATCCTTGAATCTTCCCTGGCCCAGATTCCGGTAAACCAGCCGCGGATTCTTGTACTCCTGTCCGATGCCGTGGCCTTCGATCTCCGGATACACGTGCCCATTTACCTGGATGATGTCGGTCCAGCCGTCGTTATCGTAGTCGACAAATCCGCATCCCCAGGCGACGAAGCGGTTGTTGATGCCAACGCCCGAAGAAAATGTGTCGTCCGTAAACATGCCGTCGCCATTGTTGCGATAGAGATTGCATGTGTCATCGGCGAAATTCGTCTTGAAAATGTCCAGCCACCCGTCACAGTTATAGTCGCCGACCGCAACCCCCATCCCGGCTTGTTCGTGGCCGTTGTCGCTGTAGGCGCAACCGGCGGGCACAGCAATGTCAGTGAATGTCCCATCGTGATTGTTGTGCAGCAGAACGCTGGGTTCGGAATCTACCGCAATATATATGTCTGGCCATCCATCATTATCGAAATCGTACGACACGGGCGTGATCGAGTACCGCGGGCCAATTTTCAGGACTCCCGATTTCTCTGACACGTCAGTAAAGGTGCCGTCGCCATTATTTCGATACAGGAGGTTCGTGTCGCCCGGCAGTCCGCGCGGCCCGCACATCACGGGAATGCCTTTCCACTGACAAGGTGTATCGTGACCTGGAGCGGGAATACTGGCAGGATCCAGCTTTATGTAATGGCAAACGAACAGGTCGAGGTGGCCGTCGCGATCGTAATCCAGCCAGGTACATCCAGACCCCCAGCGTACCTGCTCGTTGTAGAGGCCGGCTTTTCGCGTCACGTCGGTGAATGTGCCGTCGCCATTGTTGTGAAACAGGATGTTATGGCCCCAAAAGCAGCAGAAAAGATCATCCCAACCATCATTATCGTAATCGCCGACACAAACGCCGGTTTGCCAGCCGGTGCGACCGAGACCTGATTTTTCTGTGACGTCGGTGAAAGTACCGTCGCGATTGTTTTTGTACAAATGGGAAGTGGGCGCTTGACCCGCACGCCAATTCGCTTCGAGCCGGTTTCCATTGGTTAAATAAATATCCAGCCATCCGTCATTATCGAAATCGAAGAACGCAAGACCACTGCCTTTGGCTTCGATAATGGATCGCTTATGATCGATCGCACCCCAGACATTGGTTGCGTTCAGACCGGCCGCGCCAGCAACGTCGACGAAAACAACCGGAGACGAAGAAGACGAAGAAGGGAAAGCGACCGACGCCTCCAGCGCAGGGGAGTTGCGCCAGCGCCACAGTGGAGTGGTTAGAGCGTCAAGTAAGGTGCTCCCCAAAAGTGCAAACCATGATCCCAGGAATCGCCGGCGCGGGAGAATCATATCTTATCGAGTCGCCACCTTTGGAAAATGACGGGGAACAATTCCCACTCCCTCTTTGACCGCGATGATCTGGTCAATCGGAACGCTTGTCAGACGATCGATCTGGCCGCTGGGCCACGTGATCTCGAGCGCATCGATCCGGCTGTGCTTGCCCAGGCCAAAGAAGATTCGGGGATCGCTCGCCGACATGTAACTCATGCCGCCTTTGGCCTGTTCGACGTGAACGAATCCTTCAGATGTCAATTTGAGCGACGCTCCAATCCCGTCACGATTGGATTTCGTGCCGATTAGCAAAACTTCGAGATGGTGATTGGCGTTGCCTCCATCATTGCGCAGCAGTTCAGGACGATCGCCACGCACATTCACCGCGATGTCGATGTCTCCGTCATTATCAAAATCTGCAGTCGCCAAGCCGCGACCTGCAATCGGACGCGTGAAATCGGAACCAAGAGAGTCGGAGACCTTCTCGAACTGGCCCTTGCCGAGATTGCGGTACATCAACAGCGGTTCTTTGTATGCAACTTCGCTGTGATAGAGATTGACGTTGTCGAGCATAGCACCGTTCAACTGCAGAACGTCGTTCCAACCATCGTTGTCGTAATCCAGAAACTTCATGGCCACGCCGCTCAGCTGAATCGCTTTGTTTCCCATCCCTGAGCGAAAGGTATCGTCATCGAAGCTCCCGTCGCGATGATTGAGGTACAGACGATTGAGTTCGAAATCCAGGTGAGTGATGTAGACATCCTGCCACCCATCGCCATCGACATCGGCGGCATCGATGCCCATGCCGGCCTCGTAGCGGCCATCTTCGCCCGCGGCGATTCCCGAGGTGAACGAATCGTCCTCGAACGTTCCATCATGCTTGTTGATAAACAGGAAATTGGGCCAGGAGTCATTGGCGACGGCAATGTCGGTCCAGCCGTCGTTATTGAAGTCGGCGAGCACAAGCCCCATGCCCTTGGCTTCGGGCTTACCCACTCCTGAAGAATCGCTGACGTCCGTAAAAGTCCCATCGTGATTGTTATGGTAGAGCTTGATGTGCTGACCCTTGTAATTGCCGGGATGACAATAAGAGCGATAACCGGGACGACGATCTCCGCACCAGATATTATTTTTCGGCGACCAGTCGATGTAGTTCAGCACGACCAGATCCAGCCAGCCATCCTTATCGTAGTCGAACCAACCCGCACTTGTGGACCATCCACCTTCGTCGACCACTCCAGCTTTTGCCGTTACATCGGTGAAAGTGCCATCGCCGTTGTTGTGATAAAGAATGGCGCGGCCGTAGCCTGTCACGTAAAGATCCGGATATCCGTCGTTGTCGAAATCTCCGACAGCAACACCCTGCCCATAATGCCCCAAACCGCCAACACCAGCCTTGTCGGTAACATCGCTAAAGGTTCCATCGCCGTTGTTGTGATAGAGCGCCGAGCGCAGCGGGTGGGGCGGCTTATAAATATCCGTTTCGGCCGACTGGACGAGATACAGGTCCATCAGACCGTCTTGATCGTAATCGATCCATCCGACGCCGGTTCCCATGGTTTCGAGATAATACTTCTCCTCGGTTGCGGTCGCGTCCTGCACGAAATCAATGCCGGTCTGTTTGAGGATGTCGGTGAAGTGAAGGGAACTGGCAACGGAAGACGGCGATGGTTTCGTTCCGCTCGCCCCGAGCTGAGTGGCAAGCACGAGCGCAGCGCCCAGTGCGCAAAGCGAACTGCTCTGCGCCAGGCGTTCAAGAGTAAGGAAGCCTGTAAATTTGCGCATGAAAAACCGAGTTCCTCTTGTTGTCACAGTGTGCGATCGACCAGCGCAAGTGCGAACTGGAGCAGTTGCTGCCTCGCATCGATCGACAGTTGGGCAGCGGCGGGGCGCGCCGGCGCTTTCGCCAATGCTTCTTCGATCCGATTCACATCCAGCCCCCCGGAACGGCTGCTCTTGAAGCGATTGAGCACCTCACGCGCTTTCTCAATCTGACCAATCCGGTAATAAAACACTCCGAGCATAGAGTAGCTGCCAACCCACTCCGGCAGTAAATCCACCGCCCGCTCCAAATGCTCTGCCGCTTCTCGGGAATCACCTTGGAGCGCAGCAACAACCCCCAACCCCCACAGTATTTTGCCGGAACTTGGCATGCGCGCCAGTGCTTTTTGCAATATGGCTTTGGCTTGCGTGGTGTCGCCCTGCCGAAGTTCCGTCAGCGTCAACGAAAGATAGTTCTGATCGTTGTCCGGATTGCGCGCGATCGCATCGCGAAAAATATCCTCCGCTTTTGCGCTCTCGCCGAGATGCATGTAAATGTCTCCCAGAAGCGAAAGATAGGCATCATCCTTCCGCCCGGCGTCGGAAACCGTTTCCGCCGTGGTCAGCGCCTGGGAGTACAGGCTTTTTCGAAAATACGCATCGGCGAGGTCAAATTTAATGTCGTCCGAATCTGAATTGGCTCGCAACGCAGCCTGGAAGTGCACAATGGCGTCGTCATACATGTGGAAGCGCGCCAGCAACACCCCGATTCCGGTTTGCGTACGAAAATCCTCAGTACTCAATTGATCAAGTTGGGCAATGGCCTTGCGGGCATCCGCGATTTTTCCAAGCTTGAGATATGCCTCGGCCAGCAGGTATAGATCCTGGGGCTGATCGGGATGCTTCTGAATCTGCTCAGTCAATTCGCTGAGATCCAGCTGGGTCTTGGCCAGTGGAGCGAGTTCTGATCGGCTGTTCAGATAATCGAAGAGATGCTGATAAGGGTAGGGTCCGGTGGGCGCGTCCTTGGCGAGCGTCTGAAAAACATGAAGGTCGCGATCGGCGGCTTCGTTCTGATGAAGACTCCGTTCCACCATGGCGAGCTTGTAATACCCGGTCGACGGGTTCTGGCTGAATTTCACATAGCGGTGCAGCAACTGGGACGCTTCGGCAAATTTCTTACTGGCAATGCGCAGGTTTGCCAACTCCAGCAAGGCGTCGGCGAAATCCGGTTTGTAGCGCAGCGTTTGCTGAAACAAGGCATCTGCGGCGGTTTCATTGCCCTGACGCTCTTCCATGTACCCGAGATTGAACAGGCAGACCGCATCCTGGGGGTCGTGCTTGAGCCCTTCCTGAAAATATTTTCGGGCCTCGTCGAAACGACCCAGGCGGCGATACGAGAGTCCCAGAAACGCGTACGATCTGGCGGAAGGATTGAGCTCGATCAGCTTCTGAAATTGCTCGACCGCCTTATCCGCCTTGCCGGCCATGAAATAGCCTTCCCCGAGGGCGGCTTGAAGATCCGCACGCCTGGGAGCAAGTTTCAGCCCGGATTCCAGCAGCGGAATCGCGTCTTCGAAATAATTTTGTGACATGCTGACGCGAGCCAGCAAAAAGATGATGTCGGGGTTTTCCGGAGCCAGCTTGTGGGCTCGCGCCAGCAGGTCCAGCGCGTCCACCGCCTTCGATTGGTCTGCCTCCACTTGCGCCAGTAGATACAGTGTTTCCGGAGAATCTGGTTTTAGCTTGAGCGCCCGGGTCAGCACAATTTCCGCATGAGCGTCCTCGTGACTGCGCAGGTAGACCTCTCCCAGATTGTAAAGAATCTCGAAAGTTTCCGGCTGCAGCCCATTGGCCTTCTCCAGTTCGAACTCCGCCTGCCTGTACTCTTTGACTGAGGCCAGGAAGACCCCGAGGGTGAAGTGCAAACGAACATCATCCCCATGTTCGGCCGACATTTTCTTAGCTAAAGCCAAGCCGGCGGCGGCCTGGTGCGTCAGAAAGTAGCAGCGCACGAGATTGAATTGTGTTTCCCGGCTTGGTGGATGCACCCGCTGAAGATGGAAAATAGCGGCAGCCGTTTTCCCTTTGGACATCAGAAGCAGGGCCAGATTGTAGTTCCCGTCGCTATTGGAAGGATCAAGCCGCAGCCCACTCTCGAATTCTTTCTGGGCAAGGTCTGCCTTATTTTCTGTGACGTAAAGATTCGCCAGATTGTTGTGGGTTTTGACCGAGTTCGGATTCAGACGCAGCGCGTGCTCAAAAGCCTCGAGCGCTCCGTCGTAATCCTTTTCCGAGCTGCAGGCGATACCCAGAAGGTTGTAACCCGTAACACTGGCAGGATGCGCCTGAAGTTCCTCCTGGATCTTTTGTTTCGCCTCGGCTACGGCACCTTGCCGAAGTAGCGCCTCGGCTTGATCCAGCTGGGAAGCTTCCGATTCCCCCGCAGTCCGCTCAGCTCCGGGTTGTTGTGTAAACCCATAAAAGCTGACAAGCAGTAGAAATCCCAAGATCCCCAAGCCGCGCTGCCCCAGGCCTCTGTTCTGAAATATGGAGATAGGCTTTCTGTCCATATCGGTTCGCCGCAACCGCATTGTCAATGGAGCATCTCCAGCGTGTGCTGTGCCGTTTTATTTTCGGGCTGCTCGCGTAGCAGTTCCTCCAGAGCTCCCTTCGCTTTGGGAGTGTCGTTCAAGAGCACATAGACGCGAGCCAGATTGATATATGCGTCGGCGAAACTCGGGTCGACGCGAATGCAGGCTTTAAACTCATCCTCGGCTTCCGAGTAACGGCGCGATTGCACCAGCAGGACGCCAAAATTGTTCAACGCTTCCGGATAATCCGGTCGCAAGCTGATCGCCGTCTGCAAATAATGCGAAGCGCGATCGTAGTCGGATTGGCGGGCGTAGAGCATGCCCGCGCTGTAATTGGCTTCCGCATCGTTGGGCTCGATCTCGAGAGCTTGAGCCAGAAGCCCCGCCGCCTCAGAGAAATCCCCGCGATGACGATACAGATTTCCCAAATTCACCAAGGCGACTGCGTATTCAGGCTTGAGCGATAAACAGTGCTTGAAGTTTTCGACTGCCTCGTCGGAGCGCCCCTCATCGGCGGCAATGGTTCCAAGATTATTCCAGGCTTCGGCGTAGTTCGGCTGCAATTGAACGGCTCGTTCGAGATAATCCCGAGCTTCCGCCAATTTTTGGGTGCGCAGACAAAGAGTTCCCAGATTGTAATAGGCTTCTGACGAGTTCGGCTGGGCGGCAATCACTTGCTTGAATGATGCAGCGGCCTGGTCCATGTAACCGCGCTGAAACAAGGCGATGCCGTAGGTGAAATCATTTCGCCGAAAACCCCCTTCCGGCAGAACCCCGGCAAACGGCAACGCCTTTTGAAGCCGTTCCGTTCCCATGTTCGACAGCGACTCTGCATCCTCGACGATTTGCCTCGGGCTGACAATTCCCTGATAGAGCATGACAATTTTGCCGGAGGGCTCGATCAACCAGGATGCTGGAATTGGTAGGTCGCGCCGCCGATCAAAGAGGTAACGATACAGAATGTTGTAGATGCCCGCCACTTCTTCGGTCGCCAGAAGAGTCGAAAAAGGAAATTTCTCTTTGGCCACCGTTTCCCGAGCCGCAGCAGAATCGCCAGCCAAGTCGAGATTTACGGCAATGACCCGAATCCCGCTTCGTTTGAGGTCGGGCCAGTGTCGCTCGAAATTTCGAAGCTGAACCACGCTGTCTTGTACCGTCGGGTTCCAGAACGCGAGCAAGACCACACTGCCTCGAAACGACTGAAGGCTTTGAAGATTGCCTTGCACATCGGGCAAAGAAAATTCCGGAGCCATCAACGGCTCAATCAGCCACGTCTGGATAGTTGGGGGCAGAGTCTCCGGTGCGGGAGGTGCATTCCGATTGATCCATCCAGCCGGCGGCGCAGCGAATGGTTCAGTCCGAATTTTCGCCAAACCCTCCTTGATTTCAATGCGGTGTTCGACCGGCAGATCTTCAAAGACTTGTATCCGGCCACTGGGCCAACGCACCGTCGCGCGGACGTGGTTTAGACTCTCGCCCACTCCGAAAACAAGTTCTTTGGTGTGTTGGGCAAGAAATCCGGAACCGGCTTGAAGATAGCGGGTTTGTCTTCTACCTTCTGTTTCCACCGTAATCGCCGCCCCAATTGCATCGCGGTTGCTGTCCCGTCCCTGCAAGCGGAAAACGATGGAATGGCCAATCGCTTTCGCCACGTTTCGCAAGATTCGGACCTGCGGAGCGTTGCGATTCTTGATGATCAGTTCCAATCGGCCATCGTGGTCAAGATCGGAGAGCACGAACGATCGGCCGTCTTCCGGGAAATCTAGCCCGATTGCGCCGGAAACTTCTGAAAATGTGCCGTCACGATTGTTCAGATATAAGACATTTCTCTCAGAGCCGCTCCAGGAAGAGTCAGAACGTATCAGTTCGTTGATCGCATTCCAACCGTGTTCATAATTCGGTGAAGGTCTGGCTGTACTTGGTGATTTACCCACAACATGCCGCCAAAAGAAGCTGCCCAATTCACCCGGATCGGAACCGGAAACGTAACCGTTTGCGATGTACAAATCCGCATAGCCGTCGTGATCAAAGTCCCATGCATCGGAACACCACGCCCAGCGGCCCATGTCGACGCCGCTCGCGCTGCTCACATTCAGGAATTGTCCGTTTCCGGAATTGCGATAGAGAGAGTTGCCGGCCGCATGCTGTCGATAAAGCGCCCGTACGGCCTCCGGTTCTTTCGCGTGAAAGCAGGGCTGCCCGGAAACTCGCAATCCGGCCGCGGACCACATATTGGCTACGTAAATGTCCTGCCGGCCGTCATTGTCATAATCCAGCCAGGTTGCACTCATTCCCGCCCCGACATCGTTGACGTGAGCCTCGTCGGAAATTGCGCTGAAGGTTCCGTCGCCGTTGTTGCGATAGAGATTATTCCGTCCAAAGTCGTTCGCTACATACAGGCTGGGACGCCCATCGTCGGTGAAATCGCCCCAGGCACATGCAAAGCTGTAGCGATCGTTCTCCGCATTCAATCCGGCGGCTTGGGTTCGATCGGAGAACTTGCCGTCGCCTTCGTTGTGCATCAGGAAATTTGGCGGCCCATTGCGGGCATCAAAATAGGGCACGGGATAGTGATACTGATCGAGCCCCAGATAGTACGAGTAGAGGCAAAAGTAAATGTCGAGCTTGCCATCGCCATCGTAGTCGGCTGCGGCCGCGTGCGTGAAGCTTCCCTGCGGAGGCTGAGCGAATTGAAATGCGTCGGCCTTCCGTTGAAATTTCCCGTTGCCCTGGTTGAGGAAAAGCTGAGGACCTGTGGCGCAGACCACCAGTAAATCCTGTCTGCCTTTATTTTCGAAGTCGGCGAACAAGGCGCAAGCTGTTCCATCGAGCAGACCCACGCCCGAGGTCTCGGTAATGTCTTCCAATGTCCCGTCGCCACGGTTGCGATACAGCCGGTTCGGTAGCCCTGGAGCCTGGCATACATAGAGATCGTCGAAACCGTCGTTGTCGATGTCGCCGACCGCCACTCCGTTGTTGCCATAGACGTCGATTCCGGTGGCTCCGTCGAGTACGGTGCGCCAGTAATCCGCTCCATGGAGCAGTTGCTTGTGGTACGAGTCCGTGCCACCCAAAACCGCCGCCGTAATGTCGGAAAAACAGCTACCATGCACCCGGCTGACAAGTTCCCCCAGGGCCTCCCACTCGATGGCATGCCATGCCCCGGACTCATTCCGGACCCACAGGGTTCGCCAGCGTCCGATTCGTTGTTCGCGAACCCCATTGCTGAATGAAACCACCAAGTCGTACCGGATTTCGGCGTGTACCTGCGCCGGGGTGGAAGAATCGTCAATGCTCACAATTTGAAATTCGGCCGTCTCGACGCGGTCGAAAGGGGAAAAGTACGCTGTCAGCTCGCTCAGAAAATGCTCGCGGCCCGCGGCCAGGCGGGAGCTGAAACTTCGCCGAACCACTCCCATGAGAGGACCGGAGCGCAAACTTCTCTCTTGAACCGGCTTGAGCGAGCCCGCTGCCATGGTCGCAGCCAGAAAGTTTGCGGCTTCGGAAACCCGCGGCGGAAGGCCTCTGAGAGCTTCACTCCAGAGGCTGAGAACTCGCATGATCTCAAACGCATATTTTTCGGTCACGTATTGGTCAAGACCAGGCTGGACCAGACCAAGGACGTCCTCGAGCGGCGAACTGTCGGGATACCTGGGACGGAGGCGAAAATCCGCTGCCGCAAACCTGGGCAGCCATTTGCCGAACTGGCGAAGGCGCGAAAACGGCGCGGCCGCGAATGTTGCGGCCCAACTCATGGTTGCAAGAAAATCCCTGCGTGTGGGCCCGGATTCGGAAGAAGAAGGCGACATCTTCAAGACCTGGTTGGCAGGGGGTCCATGTTAGCACTTTGAGGAAAGGAGCCCAAAGGAGCGAGTGAATCGTGGCGCGAGCGAGAAGAAAGCAGAAGGCGGGATAGGGGGTCAGCGCCGTCTCATGGAATCGCTTCCGAGGCAATAATTCAAAAGCACTAATTTTTCATTGACAACGGATTTCGTACTGTTCTATCGTAGGCCCCCAAATGTACACGTTTACATTCTCGCCACCATAAAAGGATCGCGGTTCTAAGCTGTGGGTTGTTGGGGATTCAAAAATCTCTTCTCCGGAGGGAAGGCCATGAAGCCTTTTTCGGCCCGCCTCGCGACGGTAGTAGCGATAGCTGTTCTCGCCTTGATCTTCACCCCTTCCCTTCTGCAAGCCCAGGTCGATACTGGTTCGATCACGGGGACAGTGCGAGACCCTTCGGGCGCTGTGGTGAGCGGTGCCAAGGTGACCCTCACCAACGAAGGCACAGGAATTGCGCTTTCGACCCAGACCGGAGCCGATGGCATTTATAGCTTCAGCCCGGTTCGGATCGGGACTTACACCATTGAGGCTTCGGCGACTGGTTTTAAGAAGGAAATACAAACCCATGTGGCGGTCGACGTGAGTGCGCGGGTGCTGCAGAATTTCTCGCTTGTGCCCGGGCAAGTGACTGAAACCGTTGAAGTCACATCAGCTGCTCCGGTGCTGCAGAGTCAGGATGCATCGGTCGGTCAGGTCGTCGATCAGCGCAGCGTAAATAACCTGCCTCTCAATGGTCGGAATTTCACCTTCCTCGCTCAACTCGCATCGGGCGTAAACACGCCGCAAGCGGACACGCGCGGCAACGCCGCAAGCGGCGCCTTCACCGCGAACGGTAATCGCCCCGCCCAGAATAACTACATGCTCGACGGAATCGACAACAACGCCGACAACGTCGATTTCCTCAACGGCACGAACTTTGTAGCTCTGCCTCCGGTTGATGCCATTCAGGAGTTCAGAGTCCAGACCTCCGACTTCAGCGCAGAGTATGGTCGCTCCGGCGCTGCCGTGATGAACGCCACGATCAAATCCGGCACGAACCAGATCCATGGCGCCGTGTGGCAATTCTTCCGCAACGACAAGCTCGACGCTGCGGATTACTTCGAAGATGCCGGTGGAATTCCGAAGGGCGAGCTGCGGCAGAATCAGTTTGGAGGAACGATCGGCGGACCGGTAATCAAGAACAAGGTTTTCTTCTTTGCCGATTATGAGGGATTGCGTCGTATTCAAGGAACGATTCTAACCGGCTCGGTACCCACAACTGCGGAAGTAAACAGCGGGTTCAGCAACTTCGCGGATTTAATTACCGGGCAAGCCAGTTCGGGGACCCTTACCGACGCGCTGGGACGAACCATGCCCTACGGCACGATACTTGATCCGGCGACCACGCGAGCGGTCACCGCGGGAGCCAAGGATCCTGTATCGGGTCTTACGGCAACCGCGTCCGGCTATGTTCGCGACCCGTTCGGCACCTGTGGAGCCAGTACGGCAAACTTCGGCGCGGCTGGTGATGCCAGCACATGCGGGTTAAATGTACTTCCCGCTGGCCGTCTTGATCCGAACGCCATCAAGCTGTTGGGGCTGTATCCGGCTCCCACCGACGCGAGCACCTTGTTTTCCAATTTCGCCCGTTCTCCGAAATTGGACGAGCACAGCAATGCCTTTGACGTCCGGCTCGATCTCAATTTCAACGACGCCAATCAACTGTTCTACCGCTTCAGTTACAAGGATGACCCCGAATTCATTCCGGGCATCTTCGGAGGTCTGGCCGATGGTGGGGCGTTTCAGCAAGGCAACCAGACGGCAGATCCGCAACAGAGCGCGCTTGCCTACACTCACGTCTTTAGCCCGGTATTAGTCAATGTAGCCCGCGTCGGTCTCAATTATTTGCGCACTACCCGCGCGGGCCCGGTCGCCGGCAATCTGACGAACATTCCCGGCCAGTATGGAATCCAAGATATCCCGCAGGTGGAGGATAACGGCGGTTTGCCGGCCTTCGGGATCAATGGCCTTGCCACCTTAGGCAGTAACTCTTTCTTGCCCTCTGACGAAGTCAGCTCGACCTTCCAGCTGACCGACGATCTGACCAAGATCTACAGCAAGCATACCTTCAAGATGGGATTCGAGTGGCAGCACGTGAAATTCTCCACTCTGCAACCATCATGGTCGCACGGAGAATTCGACTATAACGGCAATTTCACCGAAATCCCCAATGTCGACTTGGGGAACACAGGTCGTGCTGCGTTCCTGCTCACTCCCATCGCCTCCACGGTTACGAACGGGGTGCCCTATAACGTCGGTGGATCGACCAATATTTATGCTTCCAACATCTATCTCACCGATAACGGGAAGGACTACTACGGCGCCTACTTCAATGACGACTGGAAGGTAACTCCCAGGCTGACTTTGAACCTGGGCTTGCGATGGGACTTCTTCGGCCTGGTTTTCGAACACCATGGTGGACAGGCCAATTTCGTTCCGAGCGGGGCTCCGACGGGGGCTCCCATGTACATACTGCCTGGAGGTACCAACGCGGCGAACCTTTCCTCGAGCTTCACCAATCTGCTCACAGCCGATGGCATAACCCTCGCCATCACGAACAAATATGGGAAAGGATTGGGAAATTCGCAAAAAGCGAACTTCGCTCCTCGTTTCGGCTTTGCCTACCAGGTGACGCCGAAGTTGGTGGCTCGCGGCGGATGGGGGATCTTCTACAACGGATTCGAAAACCGAGGATATTCGCCGAACCTGGGCGAGAATTATCCTTTTCAGTTTGACTTCAATTACACCCCGCCGAACGATGCCACGCCGATCACCTTCCCAGGCTGCGCGAACGCCGGTGGCGCGGGGGCTGGATCGAGCGTTAATTACACTGGCACTTTCGAGACCGGATTTGCCTGTACCCCGCTCAGTCCAACTGCAGTTCTTGCGAATGGTTTGAGCTTGCGCGGCATTCAGTTCAACTATCAAACTCCCTACACAATGAGTGGGAACTTCACACTGCAATATCAGGTAACACCCACCTTCACTGTCCAGGCCGCATATGTGACGTCTCTGGCCCGTCACCTGGAAGTGTTCCCCGGATCCAACAATCCAACAGCAATCTTGCCGATTAACACGCAACTTACCAACACCCCTGGACCGAACGGCACCGTAGGCACCGGAGCACTGCCCGCATCCGCCGGCGGATTGGCTTGGCCGGATTTTGGCGGCAACAACAGCTACGCGGCTACCACTGGCAACAGCCACTACAACGCTCTGCAGACCCGGGCAGAGAAGCGCTTTGCTTCCGGATTAGATTTTCTTGCCACCTACACATGGTCGCAGACGCGCACGGATGCATTAGACTTGCTGAACGGCGGAAGCCTCTCCGGATACCGCGCCCCCGATATTCCAGGTCTCGGCATTCCCTTCGATTACGGCTTGGCAGATTTCGACATTCGCAACGTCTTCCACCTTAGTGGAGGATACGAATTACCCTTCGGCACGGGAAAGCGCTGGTTGGCACAACCGGGACCGGCGAACAAGATCTTCGGAGGCTGGAGCATCCAACCCATCGTGGTTCTCGAAGGGGGCCAGCCGATGACGCTTACTTGCCCAACCAATACCGTCTCGACGACGGCAACCAATTGTTACGCCTTGCTCGTTCCGGGTCAGCCTCTGGGTCGAGATTTGCATATCGACGCCAACGGAAAAATGAGCTTCTTCAGCAATCCCAAAGCGTTTACTCAACCCACACCTTGCACGGCGGCTCCATGCCCGGTATCTGCCCTGGGTGGTCCACCAACCCAGGTGGCTGGTCCGCCCTTCAAACGCATGGATTTCTCAACCTTCAAGAACATGAAGCTGACCGAACGCTTCACGCTGCAATTCCGGGCGGAGTTCTTCAACATCTTTAACCACCCCAACTTCAATGCTCCGGGTTTTGGAGGTAACGGCGTGGTCGCGGTCTCCGGCTCGGGCAACTTTACCAGCTCCACGTTCGGGGAGATTGGATCGACGCGGGATGCCCCTTACGATCCTCGTCAGATCCAATTCGCTCTGAAGCTGTATTACTGAGCCCGAAAGAAACAATGGGGAGCCGGAGACCGCCTCACAGCCATCTCTGGCTCTTGGGCATATAAGGCGACGTTTTTGTCTGCATTAAGAGGCGCTGCCGAGCGTACACAGAGCACGGCAAAAGCAAACCTCGGGGGAGTTGTCCGCCGAACTCTCAGGAAAAGAATCCCCCGCGGGGAGTGCGTCAACATGAACAGATCACAGTCCAGTCTTGCTGTGGAGGTGTTATCATTCGAAACTTGTGACCCCGAAGTACCGCTGGAATTCTTTTGTCGTTGCGGCGCTCTGCCTTGTCCCGGCGCTATGCTCCGCACAGCAAGCTCCCAGAAATTTCGCTCAAGAGTTTCAGTCCGCGGTTGCCGATTACAACGCCGGAAAGCTCACACAGGCGGCGACGACACTGGAGAAGCTGGTACGCGTTGCCCCGGAAAATTCCCAGGTCCAAGAGCTTCTTGGCCTCGTCTATTCCGCTCAGTCACAAGATGCCAAAGCGACCCTGCATTTGGCAAACGCCGTGCGTCTCGAACCGAACTCGGCTCCGGCAAGAACGAATCTGGCCGCAAACCTTATGCGCTTGAGGAGATTGAATTCAGCCGAAGAACAATTCAGGAAAGCGGCAGACCTGGCGCCCGAGAACTTCGATACCAATCACAATCTGGGCGAGTTCTATGTCCGAACGGGAAACCTCTCCAAGGCAACCGAGTTTCTTGAACGCGCCCAGCACGTGGATCCCACTTCGTACGATAACGGATATGATCTATCGCTCGCTTACATCATGACCGGACGGTTGGCTGAGAGCCGCCAACTCATTCATGACCTTCTGGAGAACAAGGATACGGCGGAACTTCACAACTTGTTGGGGGAGTTGGAAGAAAAAGACGGCCAGTTTGTCGCGGCAGAGAATGAGTATGAACGAGCCGCGCACGAGGATCCTAGCGAAGGTAACCTGTTTGACTGGGGCAGCGAGCTTCTGATGCATCGCACACTCGATCCCGCGGTTGCCGTTTTTCAAAAGGCCACGGAACGCTACCCGAATTCGCCGCGCCTGATGATCGGATTAGGGATGGCGCTTTATTCCCGCGGCAACTATGATGACGCGGTCACAGCTCTGCTGAAAGGCGCGGATTTGAGCCCGTCTGATCCGCGCTGCTATCTATTTTTGTCGCGAGCCTATGATAGTTCCCCCGTCCAGGCGGATGCAGTCATTCAGCGCTTTCGGCGATATGCCGAGCTTGAGCCGGCCAATGCCAAAGCGCTCTATTACTATGCCATGAGCTTGTGGAAGGGCAAGCGAACCGAAGACCCGGATCTGGATCTTCACCAAATTGGGTCCTTGCTGAGAAAATCCCTGAGTCTCGATCCCAAGTTCGCTGATGCTCACCTGCAATTGGGAAATCTCTATTCTGCCCAGAACGAGTATGCCGCAGCCATAACAGAATATGTGCGGGCGCGCGAATTGAATCCGGATCTGGCGGATGCCTATTATCGCCTTGGCCAGGCGTATGTCAGGACCGGCCAAAAGGATCGGGCACAGCGGGAGTTCGAGACGTATCAGCGTCTGCGACAGCAGCATTTGGCTGACCTCGATCAGCAACGCGCCGAAATTCGGCAGTTCGTTTATTCAGAAAAGAATTCGGGTTCGCCAGCGCAGTAACATCGCTCGAGACGAAGGTTCGTCGTAAGAATGGCAATGCGATGATGGTTCTTCGGAACTCCGAATCAGCAAAGAACCCAAGCTGGAAAGTCGCGAGTTCCCGGCGCGACTTCTTGCGTAATGCTGCTCACCTCGCATTGGGAGGTGCACTCCTGGGACCGGTAGCGGTTCGAGCCGGTACGATGCCGAAGAAAAGAAAAGTTATCGTCGTTACCTTCGGCGGGGGCGCTCGGGACCAGGAGACATTCGCCCCCGAGGGCCAGAACAATATTCCACATCTAGTGCAAGAACTGATCCCGCAATCTACGTTTTTCACGCAGGTGGTGAACCAGGGCATTCTCGGCCACTACGTCGCAACCGCCAGCCTGGCCACCGGCGTGTATGAAACCGTCAATAACTTCGCTTCCCTTCCGCCGGAACACCCAACGGTTTTTGAATATTTTCGCAAGGATCTGAGAAGACCCCCATCCGACGCCTGGGTTGTGGCTCCCAGCAATGGGTTCAACCGCATCGGCGAAAGTAGCCATCGCTCCTACGGCTCCGGCTTAGGCGCACAAGTGATTCTACCCAAGCATCTCCTGACAGCTGCGCTCTCCAGCAGCCACACCGACTATCAACATCTCTTGCGTGACAATTACGAAACTCCGTTCTACGCGCCAGAACTTGGCGGCAATGAGTTTGAGCTGCAGCAGCTGGAAAATATATTGAAGCTCTCGGTTGACGACTTCAAGGCGCACGCGAGAACCCTGTCAAGTCCCGATGAGCTGTCGGTCTATGTGGTACGGCAATTAATGCGGCAGGAGGCTCCCAGCCTTTTGTGGATCACGATGCATGACATCGATATCGCCCATGCGGGTGCGTATTCTCTCTACATCGAAGGCATTCGCCGCACCGATCGTCTTTGCGCCGAAATTTGGAATTCGATTCAGAGTGAACCGGAATACGCCGGAAGAACCACTCTATTCGTTCTACCCGATTTCGGACGAGATTCGGATGAGGATGCCGGCGGCAATGGCTTCCAGCATCATCGCACCGGAGATGCTCCTTCTCGAACCACCTGGATGATGGCTCTGGGAGCAGGGGTGCGCGAAGGAGTCGTCAGCGATCGTCGGCTGGACTCCACCGATCTTGTCCCGACGTTAGGAGCGATGCTGAACTTTTCTCCCTCCCTCGCGCAGGGCAAACCAATTCGGGAATTGGCCTAGACATGCTTCCACGCGATCTCAAGCCGGAGCACTTCACAAACTATCCGCCGGAAGCCCGCAAGCTCATTACGAATTACCTCGACACATTGCAAATGCTTCCGTTGATCTATGTGGCAAATTTACTGCGTGAAATCATTGAATACGACTACAAGTTTCCAGCGGAACGGAGAGAATTGGAGAAGGAGCTGGCCAACGCACATGCACTCACGCATGAACAACAAAGAGAGTGGTTTCAGGGATTTGCCGCCATCACTTTGTCTCCTGAACTCGAGCAGACGGACTGGGCTGATCACCCCGCTCAGTTTGTCGAGCAACTGTCGGCTTATCTTTGGACAACACACCAGCTTGATGCCTTTCGTAAAGCGGCTCTCGAATATGCTCAGCGCTTGCATAGTGCGGTTCCGCCAGATGAGCCGCCTTTGCCGCGGCTCGGCATCGCTGTCATTGGACAGGGTGTTGCTACCTACGATGAACCTTTGTTTCGAAAATTGCGTCCTCAGGGCGCATACTTTAGCCGGGTTAAATCCGACGGCGGACTTGAGCTCCTGCTGAATGCAGTCGCGAAGCGAGCCAGGGAGCATACGATTCCGTACGGACACTGGTATGTGGATGGCGGGAGGGAAGAGCATCATGCCCCGGAGCTGACTTGCGTTTCCTATCAGGCGCTGGCAGCGGTGCGTGAGAAATTGTTGCGAAACATGCGCGCTCAGATTGAAAAACCGGGCATGGGACCGGAAACGCTGCGAACTGAACTGGCTCAGGAAACCCCACACGAATTGGGTTTACATACCGGCGACCCGACACTGGATCGTTTCCAACTGAAGCTCCTCACCGAAGCTTCCGGAACTCAGATCTTCAGCACCACATTCGCTCAGTGGACCGCTCGCGAGGCATTGCGGCGGGCGCAGCCCTGCACACTGTTGGTCCGGTTTGCTCCCCGACAACGGCAAAAACCGATGAATGAATTGTTGTCGGAAAAGCAGGATCAAGGCGAACTTGATCCCGTTGGTTCGCTCATCGATGCTGATCTGGGCGCTTACTATAACTGGATCAACCAGCAACGCCTTCCCGGTGCGCGTCAGTCTGGTTTTCTGGCTTGGTTCGAGAATCATAGCCAGGCGGTTCTCATTGGCCCAACGATTCCTCGCACAACCGAATCAAACGCCGAGACGGATCTCAGCCATCTGCTCTCGTGGATCAGTTGAATTGCGGTTTGAGTGTCTCGCGATCAAGCCCTCACAATTTCGGACAGAACAATCTCGGATCAAGAGTGAATTCTTGCTGCCCAGCCGCCTCCGGGGGCCAACTTGAGCTTCAACTTCGTAGTGTTCTCTACGCGGGTTTTTACTTGGCGGTAGTCACTGCCGTTGCGATCGGCATTCATGCCATCCTCATAGGCGTCCAGCGAGTACGTTCCCGCCGGCAAGAAGGAGAGATCGATGTCGATCTCACGGCGCGTCCAGTTCGTCATCGCCCCCACATACCAGTCTGTGCCGCTTCGACGGGCCACGACAACGTATTCTGCAATCTTGCCGTCAAGGACCTTCGTTTCATCCCAAACCGAGGGAACCGGCCCCAGAAACTCCATAATCTTTGGCTCGCGCAGATAGTTCGAGGGGCTGTCGGCGAGCATCTGCAGAGGACTTTCATACACCACGTACATTGCGAGCTGATGGCAACGAGTACCCAAACTCATGGGTCGCATGAAAATCGGCGCAAAGCTGGCTTGCTGCGCGTTGATCATCGCTCCGGGAGTGAAATCCATGGGTCCGAGGAACATACGGGTAAAAGGCAAAGTTACATCGTGGGTGGGGTCCGTCTCCGCGCTCCACTTGTTCCACTCGAGCCCTCGAACTCCTTCTGTGCTGATCAGATTCGGCCACGTCCGCGTCATTGTCGCCGGCTTCTGATTGCCATGAAAATCGACAAGCATTTTGCGCTTCGCCGTTTCCGCCGAGACCTTGTGATAGAAGTGAATCAACTTTTGGTCGCTCCGCTGCATGAAATCGACCTTAATTCCCTTCACTCCCCATTTTTCAAATTGGTCCAGGGCGGGTTCGAGCTGATCGTCCAGCGTTTTCCAAACGACCCACAGAATCACGCTCACATTTTTGCCCCGTCCGTAATCGACGATCTCCGGGATGTTGATTTCAGGCACGACTTCCAGCAGGTTTCCCAGCTTGTACCAGCCTTCGTCCAGAATGATGTACGGAATGCCATATTTGGACGCGAAATCGATGTAGTACTTGTAGGTCTCGGTATTGATGCCGGCCTTGAAATCGACGCCATCGACGTTATTCGCGTTCCACCAATCCCACGCCACCTTGCCCGGTTTGATCCAGGATATGTCCTTCACTTGCGAAGGTTTTTCGAGCAACCACACCAGCTGATTCGTGATGAGGTCAGCGTCGCGTTCGGCAATCCCGATGACGCGCCAGGGGAAGGTCCGGGTTCCCCGAGTGACCGCGATATAGTCAGCGCTTTCCACAACTTTGAAATCCCGATCTCTCTCCAACTGTTCTTTCAGTGGGTAGGCTGGAAAAGTCGCCGCCAGTGCGTTCCCGGCCGTTCCACGCAGCCAGAGGCCTGGATAGTCGTCTACATCCGACTCAGCTATCGCCACCTTGACTCCGTCTCCGGTGTCGACCACCGCCGGCAAGGTGGCGATCGACGCGGGAGCAATCTGGCTCATTGTCTGAGGCAGATACTTGCGCTCGTTATGTGAAAAGAAGCTCTCTTCGGTGGGGTAGTAAACCGTATGATCGCCGACAAACCGAAACGTCGCCTCTTCATCGTAGACATGCACCTGCTCGGCAGGAAGTGAGGTCTCCAGCCGATAGGCGGCTCCTTCGTTGTAAGCACGGAAGGTCACCCCGAGTCCATCCTGCAGCTGGAGCCTCAATTCATGGAAATTGTCGCGAATCTTCGCGAATTTCTCGCGCACCACTGGCTCCAGAATCTGGTCCGAGCTGCGCTCTTTCGTGGAAGCAATCTTGGGGTTTGCTCCCAAAACTACGTGATCGAGGTTCATCGCCAGCCTTGACTCTTCCAGCAGCTCTTTGTCTTTGAGATAGACGTCATAGCTGATGCGATCAGCGACATGGACCTTTATCTCAATTCGACCGTCGGGTGAGCGCACACTATAGCTTTGCTGACCCATGCCCCATGCGGTAAATGAAAACAAAATCGCGAACACGATTGACAGTTCTCCGACGAATCGCATGAGAGTCCTTTCCAACTTCCGAATCAGTAAAAAATCGAACTCCTTCAGGACTTGAAACCTGATTGGTTACGGCCCAGGAATCACGGCTCTGAAGGATTCTCCTAAACCGATGCAAAATTGTAAACGATTACACAAATTGGCAAGTGGCTGTCAATCAACCGGGTTGGATCCCATTCGCCAGGCTAACGACCAGCGAAAAAGGAGGTCCGAGCGGGAATAGAGACGAAAGTGCGCAGAGGGTGGAGAGAGTCCGCGCAGCCGCCGGTAGAATCAAGGAGGACGGATGCCCTGTAGTCAGCACACAGACGACGCTGGCTTGGTTGTGAAAGATGACGCGCTCAATCAGTCCGGAGACTTCTTCGGTCGCATCGCTTCCGCGAGAAAGAATATTGATGGACGAAATCTCGTCGGCATGGTGGCAAAAACCGCGGCCGGCACCGCGGGCACTGCCGACTGGTGTGGTGCGGCGGAACCTCCAGCGCCCGTCCGCCGCTGCCACTCCTGCTTGTATTGCAGTTGCCGGCTCCACTCTCTCCAGCCCTGATCGAGGATGGCCCGGTGCCGATCTGCGCGCGGTGTCTTCCGAATTCCCACGCCCGCGGCGTGGCTGAGCCCATCCTGCACACGGTTACGTTCCCTATGCGGTGAATTAATAGCGTATTCACCGCAACCGGTGAGGATAATCCGCTGGAGGAGGCTACCTCATTGCGCGTCGAGATCGAGCAGATTGCCGTAAAGGGTTACCCAGCCTAGCGAACGACACTCGGAACGAAAATCGGCCGCAACGTGTACCATGCACAAAAAGGAGATTGTGCCGATGGCGAGTCTTCTCGAACGCTTACACATTTTTCGCCCGTCGCGGCGCCCTGACTGGAAATCAACTCCGCGGTCGATGAGGATCTGTCTCTACGCTGCCGTCTTCTCGCTTTTTGCCTCCGTGGGCGTGTTGGTTTTGCTGATGAGCACCACTTATCTTTCACGGCTGCAAATCGTCTTCAACATCGTCATTTATGGCGGATTCGCGGTTGCCTATGCAGCCGTCTTCATCTGGCGACGCTACTGGTTTTTCCCGGTCCTCATAATCTTCGAGTCAGTTCTCTTGGCTCTCGTTTTGGCACACTACTCGGCGACTTCGCAACTGATTGTCCCGGGCTCCCCGTTGCACCGGCAACTTGTGGTCCTTGGGACCATTGGTATTTGCTTCGTGCTGCTGGGTTATACGCTTTTCATTATTTTCTTTATCCGTCAGGGTGCGCGCTACTTTCGAGCCCACAACGAAATTGCGATGGCTGCCGAAATTCATCGAGCGCTAGTCCCGCCGATTCACGAGACCATTCGATCGTTTGAAATTTATGGGGTCTCAGTTCCAAGCGGGGAGGTAGGTGGCGATTTGGTGGACGTTGCCGGGGATGAGGAGTCGTGGACAGCATACGTGGCCGACGTCTCGGGCCACGGTGTCTCTGCCGGATTGCTGATGGCCATGTTCAAGACGGCCGTGCGCACCCGGGTGAAAGGCGCTTCGTCAGATGAACTGCTGAGGGAAGTGCATCGTGCGCTGTACCCGCTGAAGACGCCCAACATGTTCGCCACGGTTGGAGTTCTGCAATGGACGGGGGGAAATTTCAACCTGACCCTCGCAGGGCATCTTCCGTTGCTGCACTACGTCCAGTCCTGCGGTGTGGTTAGGGAGTATCCCGCGCCCGATCTACCATGGGGGATTCTTGCGGACCAAAGCTTTCGCTCGACAGAAGTGGTTTACCAAACGGGCGACATCTTTGTACTCCTTACTGACGGACTGACGGAAGTTTTTGACAGAAGCGGACGAGAAATGGGAATCGCGCCTTTAAAGGAGGTGCTCGGCAGGTCAGCAAGTCAGGAGCTGCCTGAACTTTTCAGCACCATGCGCGCGACAGCTCTCAGCTTTGGGAAACAGGATGACGACCAAACTATGCTAATTGTTCGATGCTTGTGAGCAATCCGGTAAGATTTATTGATAGCTGGTCTGAAAGAGACAGACAAATCATGACAAAGACGTCCATCGGAGCTGCTCGATGACGTAGCTAACGGCAAGCAGATTCTCATTAACCCGCCGCGGCAAGCCGGCGGCCGTAATTAGCCCCTCCTAAGCACAAATCAGCGAACGTCAACGAAGTTGTGGATGAGATGTTGCGGTTCCGAGATCGGGAGGGACCACGTCTCGGCGGTCGGGTAACCATTGGCCAGCTAATTTTGCCGGAATGATTCAAAAAAGCGAACGCCCGCTGAACATCATAACGCCAGGCGGCATCCCTTATGGCACCCCATCCGAACCCAACCGCGCGACTTGTAGAGTATCGCTACCAGGTGCGCTCGACCATCCTGACTTCGCAACTGTCAGTTTCGCGCTGGCACGAGCAGATCGGCGACCCGACGTTGCCCACACTCCAAAGAAGACCAAGAACGGCATCCCGCGCCTTGATCTCTCTCGGCATCATCGCAGCGCCCAAAAGAACTTGGTCACCCGGTGTTTCGTCCTTTTAAGTACCCTCCTCCGAAAGCAGCTTGACACCAAAATACAACGTGAAGTAGTTTATTACCGCTGTGAGATCTCTTCGCCGCATCTTCCCAGCAATCGTCGCCGTCGCGTCTCTCCTTGCCAGCGCCCCGCCGAGTTCGGCTTGCTGCCCGCCGATTGTTATCGTTCCGCCCGTCTACAACATGAGCATTATGTACGGCTCAGTGCTGAACCCGTGCCAGCCGGGCACCCCCTGCGGCGACGCCGCGCCCCCCGAGTGCAAGGCCTGGAACATTACCCCCGGGTCCGCCCCCAGGTGCGGGGAGACCGCGCGCGGGGCGCGCAAGAGCGACCGCGTGATCCACGTCGATCCCAACGCCACTGGCTATCGGCCCTCACCCAAAGTTTCCGCCATGGTGAAGGCCGTGTTGATTCAGCAGCTCAAACAGGCGGCTGGACCGGCCGAGGCCCAGCGGGTCAGAGATGCGCTTGCCGGACGCGACTTCGTGGCGATCTGGACGCGCGCGGTGGCGTCCCAGGGCCTCCACCCCAACGACATGGCCGACGCGCTCGCCAGCTACTGGATCCTCAGCTGGATCATTGCCAATCACAACGCCGACGACCCGCCCGGCGCATGGCTCGCCGTGCGTAACCAGCTCTGGCGCACGATGGCGAGCGGCCAAAGCCCTGCGCTGCCGGAATCAATGCGCCAGGCCGTGGCTGAGGTGAGGGTGATTCAATTCGTGCTGCAGCTTGCGGCCTACCAGAATGCCCGCAAATCGCGGGACGCAGCCACGCTAGCACGACTCAGCGACGACGCCGAACGCTCCTTCCTCTCCGAAAACAAGATCGACCTGCGCCGCCTCGCCTTGACCCACAAGGGCTTCGAGAAGCGCAATTGAGGCGACCTTCGCGCCAGCTCTGGAAAGATTTCGATCTTCCCTGAATCGCGGGCGTTGACGTTATTGAGAAGAGCAAGTCCTTTCAGCACGCACGACGTTGGTAAACGGCACGCAGCGAGGCGCGGCCTTGCAAGCGATGGAGAGGTCTCGTCGGTGAAAATGTGTTCTACGAGCTTATCCAGCGTGCATCTCGGACCAACAACGGTCGCGACAATCACAAGCGACAGTTTGTTCTGTACGCCCGCACGGGGTTCACGGCAGCGCTGCCCAGGAGACACGAAAGACGCCCAGATGGCAAGTCCGTTCCAGTAACGCGGCGACAAGAGTTAGGTGGACCCATACGACGTTATAATGTCGTCATGTCAGGGGCGCATGACTCTCTTCTTTATGCACGCATCGAAACTGTCCTCGCTAGCGAGATTGCCGATGGAGACCTGAAGGTCGGCGACCAGCTGCCGACCGAAGATAGCCTCATTGCGCGATTCGGGGTCAGTCGCATCACGGTCCGTCGGGCGATTCAGAATCTTGTGAGCCGCGGTCTTGTCGAGATTCGGCGCGGCAAGGGTACATTCGTCGCTACCCCAAAGGTGACACAGGACCTTAGAGAGCTGAGCGGATTTGTCGAAGATATGCACGCACTTGGCCGCAAGCCAACGGCCCGCGTGATCGGTAAGGAACTTGTGACTGCCAACGCGACGGTGGCACGACAGCTTGCGCTGACGAGAGGCGAGCGCGTCGTTAGAATTCGTCGCGTGCGCCTGGCAGACGGCGTTCCCCTCTCCTTCGACGAGACCTACCTGCCCTTGGAGATCGGCAAGCGAATCATCGCCAACAATCTGAAGGTCGAGCCCATTTTTTCGCTTCTTGAGCGCAAATACGATGTTCCGCTGATTGAGGCCGAGTACAAATTGGACGCGGTGGCCGCTGAGAACGAGGTTGCCAGAGCGCTAAAAGTGAAACCACGGAGCCCGATTTTTCGCATTGAACGAACTTCCTATTCGACAGGCAGCCGTCCAGTCGATTACGAAACACTGCACTACCGGGGAGATCTCGTCCGATTTATCACACGCCTTGTGCGAAAGACTTCTCAATGATCTTCCGATGCTCTGCGAATCGTTTCTTCTTGAGGTAGGAATCAATAGCCATCGGCCCTGAACCGCCGACCACGAGCGCTGCAAGGCAAGCAAGATAGAGGAGGTCAACCTCGAGCCAATCCTAGTATCGTGGAAACCCTGTTTGGCAAGATGGCCCGCGCCTTCCTGCGTCATATTCGGGTGCAATCTTGGGAGGAGCTGCGGGAGCGAATCCTGAAGGGCATCGAAGAAATCAACGCCGATCCAGTGGTGCATCGGTGGAAGAAGTTCGAGGCCCTCACTGAGGAGTAATAGTCAAGTCATCGCCTCGTCCGGATTGATGGCGAAGGCCGCAGCGCTTTCCGCTCCCCCCTCGAGTATCCGGATATGTTTTAATGAAACGATATATAGTTGGTTTTTACTCATCGACTACTTTTAGTGGCTCTCCAAGAAGTGATTGCAAGAGCCTTGACAGCAGCTTCAACCGGATCACCAATTGGTTCTGCGGGATACACGCTACGTTGCTCGGTCCATCTTTTTTCGAAATCAAAATAGTCGATCTTGCCGAGCCTCGGTTCATCGAAACCACGGTCGAGGTCCCGGACAAACAGCTCCCAGCGCACCAGATAAAAATCCCGCAGCAGGCCGGACCACTCTTTACTCGCATAGTCGTGCAGATCTGTAGCTGGATCGTCCGGACCCCAATACGTGATCTGGGTCCGTGCATTTCTCTCACAGAGAGACTTTTCTTCATCGCTATGTCCCATTTCATTTGCTGCGACCAACCACGGGCCGAGCAAAAACTCCTGTCGAGTACTCAGCAGGGTGTCCTCAGCACGTATGAGATTCAGGAAAGCCCGTGCAGCAGAATCAAACTGCCGCTTATCATGAACCTCGTAAGCGGCGACCATTTTGCGATAGGCTGCAGTGCCGCGGTTTGCCAGGACCTGGCGAACAATGTCAACAGCATCGTATTGGTAGGCGTCAACTGACCTCAGGTGATTGCGGGCCCGAAGGAACTCGCGTGCCGCCTGCTCGAATGTATCGGGATCATAAGCGATGTGCGTCGTCCCCCACGTGGAGACTCCCTTTACGGACAAAGAAGGTCTGGCGCAGAAAACTGATTCCGCGCGACTGCCGGATTTGTAGGCCGTACCAAGCAATAGTTGCCATGCGCGATCCACTTCACGCCGATTTTCTCCATAGCGGTAGCGCGCATATTCACTCAACCAGCGGCGCAAATCAATGGCACTATCGGACCACGCTGTTTCGAAAAGCAGATCATACACAACCGGATTGTTGTCGATTCCTTCCATGAGAGCGCCAATGCCAATCATTGTCGGTCCGTAGGGCCCATCGCCTGCGAGAATGGGTTCCGACGCTATTCGCGGCAGGTCACCAAACATGCCGGTGTTTTCGCCGAAATTGTTGATAATTCCCCAAATCCACGGGAAGTTATCGAAGCCTTTCCTGTTCTCCCAATCATTGCCTCCCATATTGAGAACGATGACATGCGCCCGCGACAATCCCTCTAAGAGTTCTTGTTTGGGGTTCCCCTGCCAACCTTGAAGGACCCAGACAGAATCGGGGTTAACCTGCAACATCGCAGCCTGGACGCTATGCCCAAGTTCTGCGAGGTTGAGGCCGGAGGTTTCCCCACCTTCATGAAACAGGTCGCCGCCGAAAAAGCGAACCGGGCCGTAAAGCTGCTTCATCTCGTCGTAATAGATGGACGCCAGCTGTGAGAAAAGCGGATCTGACGACAAGAGTATTTCAGGCCTTTGGAAGCCTCCCCATTTGCCCTGGTGGACAATGTGTCGATCTGGAAACTTCTTCACCAACGACGCGGGCACCATTCCATAGAATCCCTGCAGAACCGGCTCGATTCCCAACTCTCGCATTCGCGACAAAATCTTCTTTTCGAGCGCAACCCGGTCGTTGATCATTCGTTGAGTCAGCGGTCCGCCCCACCCTTCGAGATTCCCCATGAGCCACCACGCCGTGTACGCCGGACCGGGAAAAAACTCGAGTACTTCCGCGTCACTGTAACCAGTACGCCGGAGTGTGTTTTCCCAAACCGCCTCCATTCCAGTGGGCGCGAGCGCCAAATTGATACCGTTTAAGGCCATCCAGTCAATCTCTCGCTGCCAGCGTTCCCAGTTGGCAAAAGCGAGCGAGTAATTGAGAGTGCAGTAATTGAACAGGTACCGATACGTGAAACGGGAAGTGCGATGCACTGGCTGCGGCAGGGCGGGAAGACGTCTCACGGGCCTAATGTTGTTTCCAACATGAGATACCGACCGGTGGCAGTAGTACTTAAGATAATGGTTTAATCCCATTGCTGCGCTGGGTGAGCCGGACGCGCGAATGATGAGCTTCCCATTTTTCGTCTCAAGTTCAAAAACATCCCTGCCGTGCTCCTTGGGAATCGGGATTAGGGCAATGTTTTTGGCCAACCAGGGCACCACTCGCTCGGCCAGATCAGCGACCGGAGTTAGATCGGTTGCTGCTGCAGAATGAATCTCATCGCCCTGGACCGAGGGGCGTTCTGAGCTGGACGAGAGCTGCTCTATGCCGCGTGCTACCTGGCCCGTCTTGCTGGTGGCGCGGCTGATCGCCGCCCATTGCTTCAACGGGAAGAGCGAGAGACAGGCAAACAAAAAGATCCAGATGCTAAATAAACCCATGAGACACCGAGGCGTAGTCAATCGTAATCGGGAACCAGCGATGAGGGTAGTTCTCCTTGGCACGAGCCAGGATTTTCTCGCGCCCTTGCCCGATTTCCTCAAACGCAGCCGTAGACCCTTTGCAAAGAAGCAAAGGATCTTATCGCATTATGCACTGGCTCAGTAGTCTTCGCCGCCTTGCGGCAGTATAAGTGCTGGTGGTCGGGTGCCAAGCACAGCCCACCCAGGCAAAGAAATCGATTTCTCATCCTAAGAATGCGACTGTGGCCATGAATCTCACTTCTTCGAAAACACTTTTAGAAAGGCCAAGGCGATAAAGTCACAACGAACAGTTCTTCTGGGCGACTCCGAGGCTGACGAGCACCATTGTTCGTTTCAAGCACGGAAAGATGGTCGAACTCCTCTGTTCAAGGACGGATTCTCAGCGGCAATTCCGAAGAAAAAGCGCACGCCGCGACTAATGACCACGCAGAATCAGTCGACCTCACCCCGACCGCGGATGTGCAGCAGGTCTCTACTTAGCGGTAATCTTCGAAGGATTCAGGTGCTGCTGCTCGCCCACCAGTCCCTGCTTTCAGAGTCCGAGCGTCGATAGTAAATGCATTATGAGCACGCTGTCTATGCGAAAACCTGATTTTGGCAATACCGGGAGCGATCTTAGGAACGGCCATCGCTTATCTATGTTCTCCCGTTCTGATCCGCCTACTGCCGCCAGTGACTGGGCTTGCTTATTACAGGATGCCGCGAGTTCTAGCGGTTGAACCAGACCTCCGCGTGTTGCCTTTTACCATTGCCCTTACTCTTCTGAGTGTGCTGCTGTTCGGGTTCCGATACGTTTCCAACTTAAAGCGGCTGCCGAGAGAAGCACAACTCCGATTGCCACCTGGACGGCGGTTGCGGGCAAACTCTGTCCCCCAGCAGTCGTGGCTCTGCCACTGGCCTTCACTTCACTTAAAGTGCTCCGCGTTCCACGCCATGCAGGCTATGACCCTGCCGATTTCGGCCAGGGCGATGTGCTCTATGTGCGCACGTACGGCGATCCGGCAGCCACAATCGGCGCGGTTCGCGGCCATTCTGCGACAACTTGATCCGCGTGTGTTGTTGGTAGAAGTCAACACCCTCGAACAAGATATACAGAGTTCACTATGGCAGGAGCGTTTAGTCATGTTGCTTTCGGGTTTCTTTGGCGTGATTGCGATGATTTTATCCGGGATTGGCCTATATGCTGCGCTAGTTTATTCAGTGACGCGCCGCAGACACGAGCTAGGCATTCGGATCGCCATTGGCGCACAAGACCGCCACATCGTTCAAACCCTTTGCGCCCGCGCTAGCGTAGCGGTCGGCATCGGACTTGCCGCGGGGGCGGCGGTCTCCACCGCCCTGCTCGGATTCACTCGCAGCCTGCTCTATCGAGTGAGTCCTCACGATCCCAAAACATTGCTATTCACTGTTTGCGGTGCGTTACTTTGCTCTCTATCGGCTATTGCTTTCCCCACATGGCGGGCGCTGCGGACCGATCCAGTGATGGCGCTGCGAGAGGAATAGTAGTGGACAAGGAGAAAGCACTCACTCGGCAGCGCGATTGCGGCTCCGCCCGGAACCACGACACGCTTATCCCCGTGGTTTAGCCACGAACCTCGTATGAACTCGAATCCAGACAAGGGTGATTCACGAAATCCTGCCCCATGAAGACGCTAATCGCGATGTTTCACCAGCGAACGTGCGCGGACCATCATCACTCCGCTAGTAGCTGCTTCGTGAAATGCATTACAAGGTCATCGTCAACCACCTCGCTTGCGGCCTCTTCCACAAAACGATTTCGGTACGTAATGCCGCGAGCATCTGGGATATAGCCACGCTTGGCATAGAGCCGCTGGGTGGCGTTGTATCCCAGTCCGACTCCGATGCCTACAACGCTTGACCTGCGGGCTGCTTCACCTTCTGCCCGGTCAAGCAAGCGACTCGCGATACCTTTTCTGCGGTATTTTGTGAGAACATTGAGATCTTGAATCTCAGGAATGTTCGGGCCAGCAAATCCGACGTACGCAGGTTGCCAGTTTACTGTTACGTACCCAGCGAACTTCCCGTCAACAATAGCGACGAAGCACGTTCGAATTCCCGCCACTTGCTCGTACAAGTAGCGCCGGTACATGGTCGCAGACTTTTTCCACCCCATGTTCTTGAACGCAACAGCGATGCTCTGTAGATCGCTTTCTTCGAGAAGCCGAATCTGTATGATCTCCCCGTTTTCCATGTGCAACAACTCCCTGCCAAAACGCACAGGGTAGCGCTCCGCATAGCCCTAATTCGGCCTTCACGACGTTCACGGAACGAAAAGCCGCTTTCTCGAAGCAATAAAGGCGTAATCCCGGAACCAGCGCACTTTCTTTTCGCTTGACTGGCGTGGTCGGTCACGCGCGACGCAAAAATCAGGACGTAAATCCCAAGCCCATAGCCCTGCCAGATCCCAAGCAGGTGAACTACCAACCCTTTTGTTGACAGTTTATCGCTAAAAGTGAAGAGCACTCCCGATGAGGCTCTCATGGTTTCGAGGTCTTCTTCATACGCGACATTAGCGATAACTGAAAACAACCCGACTTAGGAACGCTAGTTGTGACATTTGCCGTTCTGGTCTGCAAAGGATTGCAGCTAATGCAACGGTTTCTGCGTCTGATGGGCTTTCTATGAATATTATCGCTGTCCTTGGCGGTTATGCCACTCTCTTAAAGGTTATGCCACTCTCTTAAATATGGGATCAGCCGGCAGCGTCCTGTGATAACTAACAGCGAGTCGCCATGCCCGACGCTGCTATAAGTGACAGTACATTATGGTGAAGAGGTTCTATTGAGAAACGTCGTAAGGCCTTACGCTCATCGCAGTAGCGAGAGTAACGTCCTGCGGCGTCGTGCCATGCACAGCGCCGGATTATGGGAACTCGGCACCTTCCTGTTATAAGTAACAGTGCATCACCGCGCTGAGGCTGCGATAAGTGACAGTACATTCTGTTGAAACCGTTATATTGGGATGGTGCGTAAGGCCTTACGGTCATCTGCAATGTCGAGAGTGAGGGCCCGAGTGAGGGCCCGAGTGAGGGCCCGAGTGAGGGCCCGAGTGAGGGCCCGAGTGAGGGCCCGAGTGAGGGCCCGAGTGAGGGCGACCGCATTCAGCTAAATTGATCCAGCTCTTCTGCATGTAAGTTCCCCCTGCCCGCCTTGGCGATTGCAAGAGTTTTTTTTCCAAGCAGTCTTCGTTTCATCCGGTCGGAGGTGTCTGCTA
>Ga0123355_10001147_pt1 | contig 36753 bp, 27 predicted proteins | sample TergutEmb28metaG_3_FD_89872 | JGI IMG/M metagenome (GOLD analysis project Ga0123355, IMG submission 89872) | Embiratermes neotenicus P1 segment gut microbial communities from Petit-Saut dam, French Guiana - Emb289 P1 | ecosystem: Host-associated > Arthropoda: Insects > Digestive system > Gut ...
GGATTAAGCATTTCGGATATTCACTCACGCAAGAAACTTGGCAAAAACGAGAAAATTCTTGACTACATGGGCAGCACGGAGCTTATCGCTAACTTGTTCCGTATTTCGCAGACAGAAGAAAAATTGAAAGTTGACGATACAAGAAGCCCCGAAGAAGCAACTAGCACGCATTATGAGGTGGCTGAAAAGATACGCAAGGCAATGATTGAAATGGGTACGACTTTACCTGAAAATTTACCGACACCAGAAAAGAGCATACAGATTATAGAACGTGAAGAGATTAAGAAACTTCGGGAGTCTAAGAAGCCGTTGATGTTGGATGAGTGATGGGGGAAACAATGCAAATAACACAAGAAATTATCGAAAAAATGAGGGTTTTATTTTCGGATGCCAAAAGATATACAAGTCGTTACTTTAATGGGTTAAAAGAATTAAGCGAAGGCTCGCAAGAGGTAAACGAGCAAGAGGTTTTTGCACTTCTAGGGAATGCCATGTCGCTAGGTTTTAATATAGAGGATAGTGACTCACCTTTTGGTTCGACAATCATTATGGGTGATAGGCATTCATTTGACATATCCGATTTTAAAGAGACAGACTGGGATAATTTAACGAGTATCGCAAACAACTTACACTATCCTATACTAATGGCTCGTGTATCCGACTTGTTATGGACTTTCAAAAAAGACTACTCGTCAGCGGTAAGAGCAGTAAATGCATATCGTTTGTGTGCGGAGGCGACGTTTGATACAGAACACTGGGTTGAGTATTTTGACTTTATCAAGAAGGCAAACAGAATAGCTCTAAAGCTGAACAAAAAACAGGAACCATTTATTGGGCTAACAAAGTATATTGATAGTATTATCAAAGAAATTAACGGTGCGGATTCATCATTTTTGTCTCTGAGCTTAATAGAGTTGATGATTGATAATAATTTTGATAGTCTGCAAGATTATACCAACATTCTTAATAAACTCTGCGACAGTGCTTGTCAATCGGATAATTTGCGTAGAATTGAGGTCGCTTTTGAATTAAAAATCAAACTATATAGCAAACTAAAAGATACCGACAATGTATTAATCTCACGCTATGAATATGCCACAAACATAGAGCGTATTGCGAAAGATTACTTAAAACAGAAGGACACTGTTGGCTTAGGACGAGCTATACATTTTTTTAAAGATGCCGCACTGTTATATCGTGAAGCAAACAAAAGTGAGGATGAAAAGCGCATACGGTTAGAGATTGAACCGCTAGAACAAGAATATGTAAAGAACATGCATTGCTTTTCACAAAAAATAGATTTGACCCCTCAATTCCAAGCAATTAGAGGATTTTTAACTAATCGAAATTTAGAAGAAAAAATAATGGCATTAAGCGCACTGTCACGTTTTCATACAAAACATGAATTAGAAAAAAAAGTTATCCATAAACAAAAAAATTTCATTTCCACACAATTTTTTACGTCTACATTGCTTGATGAGGGTGGCAAAACGGTAGCCCGTTAACCCCCCTAGATATGAAAAACCCTAGAGCAGATGCAGCCTTGTTTGAAAAACATATGCAATTTGAACTAATGAATGAACAAAATTTACTAATGACGATGTGTCTCGACATGGCTTTAACCACTATTCAAATTGAGCATAACAACATAACAGCAGGTGGCTTAGATTTTTTAGTTGATGACAACTATATAATTCCTGATGATAGAAAGCAAATTTTCAAAATTGGATTTGCGCTTGGCTTAAATGGTGATTATTATTCTGCAATACATCTTCTCGTGCCACAAATCGAAAACTTGTTTAGAGAGCTTGTAAAGCTGTGCGGTGGATTAGTGACGAAATTAACCGATATGCACATTGAAGAGTGGAACTCAATGTCATATATCTTTAACTCTCCAGAACTTGTTGACTGTTATGATGAAGATATTTTGTTCATATTCAAAGGATTGTTAATCGAAGATGTCGGTGCAAATCTCCGGAATAAGGTAGCCCATGGGATGATAAGTAGCGCTGAAGGAAATGGTAGCTTGGCACGATACTTCTTGGTAGCCACATTGAAACTTTGTAGCTGGTACTCAAACAGTAGCAGAGCTATACTTTCTAAACTTGTCCCTGATATGAACAACACTCTGGCAAGTGCTTTTGTAAGTAAAAAATAGGATGCAACCATTTTTTTGCGCTAGATGAATAGTTGAGGATAACAATAGAACAACATAACTACTAGGGAACGTATGGAGGAGTCCATATGGGTATACAAAATTTTATTCCTTTCGCTGTTGTTATAATTGTTACAATAGCAGGATTTATAATAAAGCATTTTGAGTACAAAGAACTCATAAGTCGCTTAGATTTTACTTTTGTTTATAGAAACAGATTTATTGAACTTCTAAATGAGCTTGCAAGTACTCGTGAAATTAACAATGCATTGTATGTGGAATTAACAGAGAAAGTGGATTCAATGCAGTTAGAACTTGGCAATATAGGTACAGTCGATATGATAGACCCTCTTGCAGGTGTTCAATTTAACAACTATCACTTATTAATTAACTTCTTGCCATAAATTCGAAGTTTACAACTAAATTCACATTATATCAATTCCATTGAAATCGAACGCTTTCAAGAAGAAGCTCGGCGTTGTGACGATGCAATGGTTAGGCATGCTGGCAGATTAAAGGAATCCATAAAATCATCAAGAAAAAATAAATACAACCCATTCAAATGTTTTGTTGAAGGAGTGCAGTATGTAATATGGTTGCCTACAAATATATTTTTGTGGATAGGCATTATATCAGTAGGATTAGCTTATAAATTGAAGCATAATTTTTTAATCAGAATAATAACTGCTCTAATAGCTGTAGCTGGGTTACTTTCATCTATTATTACAATAATTGTTGGGTGGGAAGAAAGTATTGAATTTTTACAAAGACTTCTAGGGTCAAATTAAACCATGGTATGCATTTCATATTAGTTTTCGCTGTTTTAGCTGGACTTTCTATCAAGTTCGTACTCCCTCTGAGGAATTGGATTAAAATCAAATTCGCTATTCAAGGAGAGATGTTTATGAGCGTTATTACGATGGTGACAAGTTGTCTGGTGGGTGCGGGCGTTTGCGGGGATTGCGATAGCGACGAGAAAGGTTAACAGCAAAACGTTTATATATGGTGGTGAAACGTCCTGGGGTTCAAATCCTCAAGTCCCCGTTTTACATAGCTTACCTATATTTTAAATTTTGATAATTGTCATAAATTTATGCCAACAAATAAAAAAGTATAGATGCTGGTAAAGCTCAGCTACTATGCTGTTTTCACATGCTATTTTACTATCCATATCAACCTTTCTATTTCACTCTCTCCATATGTACACGGTAGACTTACTGATGCCAAACTTCTTGGCGGTCTCTCTCACGGTTGCATTTGAATTGATGATAAAGTTTGCTACTTCTACGACCCTCTCTTCGATATAGGTCTTCAAGGATGGCCCTCCCTTTTAATTCGCTTGGCTTATATATGTGGGGGGAGGGGAGGTTAGAACAACATGTGCATGTTTTAGGGCTAATAAGCAAAAAAATTGACGTAGCTGTAAATACTACGTAGGATTAGCTATGAAATTTTTACAGAACTATATCTTGACTTGCTGATGTTTATTTGTGCTTTTATTTTTGTCAACGAAAATGTATATAACAACGGAAACGACGATTTGTATAGCAACGATGGCAATTAGTGTAAATCCCGGTGGAGTAAGAATGATCTCCATCGAAAAAATACTCCCAATCGCATTTGTCCACGAATGGAATAAAACAATGGCAAAAACATTTTTTGTAAGTTTATATAATGCTGCCATTACAAATGATAGGCCGATGCAATAAATTGTAAACGAGAAAAAGTTTGCGTTCGATTGGCCGATAGATTGTACAAACCACCCTGGAATATGCCATACAGCCCAAATAACGCCAACAATTAGTGCCGATAAAACAAAAGGAAATTTCTCATCACATGCGGGTTGCAGAAAACCTCTCCAGCCAGGCTCCTCCATGCCGCCGCCAATAATGCCGGCCACAAGCCATGGCAAGGCTGTAATGGCAAAAAGCCAAGTGTCACCTAAAAATTGACCGCTTTGCATTATAATGACAAAATAACCTATAAGAAACACAGCGGTAATAATAATGGTTTTGAAGATGTTTTCTGTTTTGAATATGCGATGAAGAAAATGTTTAACCCCTCTTATCTGACCGTGCTTTTTAAGCAAAATAAGCATTGCCCATGCCGGAGCAAATGCAACACAGCGCGTGCAGGCAATATACGTGGTAACTATGATGTTCACAACCGTGGCGGTATCGATATAAGGTTTGACGGCCAACTACACTTGCATCAAAACAGTGCCGTAAGAAATAGCCGTAGGCATGATACCGGAGGTTCTGCGAACGTCGACTCAACAGGTTTTGCGCCAGGTATTGGCGGCGGTGGAATATCTGTATCCGAAGGCAGATTATATATGTATGACGGGAGCCAAGTATTTAACAATGTAGCCAGAATACGCGGCGGCGGTATATTTGTAGTCAATGCTAATAGTTTTGTAACCATGCTGGGCGGCGAACTCCACCACAACTTTGCGGTACCTGCATGGCAGCATAGTAGCGCCGCAGCCAACTTGGGCGTGGCAACCATAGGCAATGCAATGGGCGGCGGCGGTATAGACGTAAGAGCTGGCGGCCAGTTTAATATGAATGGCGGCCATATCCATAACAACAGGGCGCACCGTGGTGGTGGCGTACGTGTACACGGCGCATCTGCCTTTATCATGACCGGCGGCGAAATCCGTCATAACCATACCCGTGGCCATGCTAACGGAAACAGTGGTGCCGGCGCTCTTGTCGAGAGTGTTGGTAGTACATTCGATATGCTTGGCGGTCGTGTTCACCATAACTGGGCGTCAAACATGGGCGGCGGTATATATATGGGCAATAGCTCTATATTAACAATGCGTAACACGACGATAGTAGAATATAACCGGGCAAATGTTAACCATGCCGGTGGTATTTGGCTGGCGGCTACCACCCAGCTACTAATGTGTGATGAAGGAATCGGTATATGTAATGAAGGACCGGGCCACGCCATTATAAGGCGCAACACGGCAAACAACGGCGCGGCGGGCCTTCATGTATCTAACGGCGCAAGTTTTGTTATCCAGTATGGCCATATTGTTTATAACTGGGTTACCGGCAACACCTTGAACTTTGGCGGTGGCGGCGGTATACGTATGAACGGTAACAACGGGTCTCCCATAACCAGGGGTGTAATGTATGACGGCCTTATCGCGGGTAACCGTGCACCTGTAGGCGGCGGGGTATGGGTCGGAACCCATGAGACGGGCGGGCAAGGTGCCCAATTCACCATGTATGGCGGCGAAATACGTGACAACTGGACTGTAAACCTTCCCAATAGCGTTCACGCCGCTGTATTGCCATATGGCGGCGGCGGCGGTGTGATGATACATGGTCATCATAGTGTATTTACTATGTATGGAGGGGCTGTAAGCAACAATACCTCCTCGCGTAATGGCGGCGGTGTAGACATGGCGCCAAGTTCTGTCCCTTCCGGTCTTGTAAACGGTGGAACCTTTAACTTCCATGGCGGACGCATAGAAGGTAATCGTGCAGCCAATGGCGGCGGGATTTTCTCAAGGCGCGGCATAATAAATATGCAACCACAATCTCCAGCTAGCCCTCCATCTGGGTTTGTTCACACACCACCTGTTATCCACAATAACACAGCCGGTATCGCATCCAGATTTACAAGCACCATAGACGCAACCGGACTTCGTTACTTAAGAAGTTTTACTACTCTTGATATCGATGGCGATGGCGGCGGTGTTTATGTAATTAATATAGGTGCACCGGCAAGACAGTTTACGATGCAAGGCGGCTCGATAACAACTAACCGTGCTAATAACAATCGCAACGGCGGCGGTGTTTTCCTTACAGGTGCAGATGCGCAGTTTATTATGTATGCTGGGGCTATAGGCGGCGAACCGCCAAGCAACTTAGCAGAAGGTGCGGTTAACCCCTATGCTAATACTGCCGAATATGGTGGCGGTGTATGGTTAGATAGCGGCACAAGCTTCCTATTGCGCGGCGCTGCCGGCAAGCTTATTGCCGGCAACATAGCCGAATATGACGGCGGCGGTGTTTGGATTGCCCAAACTGCCGGGATGCATATGCACAGGACGCCTACACCTGCAGCGGCTGATGTGCGCATCGCCTACAACGAAGCAGGCCGCATGGGCGGCGGCATCTTTACCCAAGACCACGGCGACTATCCAAGTCCATTACCAACAGGCGCCGGCCTAATACCGTCTTTGTATTTTAGAAATATAACTCTCAACGAGGGTACGATATTTACTGGCAATACGGCAAATATCTTGGCAGTACCCCCAAGCAATGTCGTGCCTCCAAGCAACCCCTTAACGGTATTGCCAAATATAAACACTGCCCAAAGAAGCCCGGTATCTCCATACTTAGGACATTTTCATCCGCTAAACAACTATGATATTAATTTCTTGCTGGTACGTCCACGGTTCGAGTTTTACAAGACCGACCATGAAGGCACAATGCTGGCAAACGCGCATTTTAGGCTGTTCCGTACCCCACAAACCGGTACATTGGGTACATCAAGTGCGTACCTGGTAACAGACGCCAATTCCACAGGCGTAAACCCTCTATGGGTAGAGCGCCCGATGGAAAAAGTCATAAGCGAAGGCCCGGGCGGTAACGCTGTCTACTTTTACATGACACCCGGCTTTGTTTATCAGCTGGTAGAAACACAAGCCCCAGTAGGCTTCCAACGTCCTATGGGTCAGTGGCGGATAGTATTTGACGACAGCGAACCAACCGGATTTGTTGTCACTTCGATAGCCAGTACAACAATACCCCCGTTGCAATATGTATGTACCTGCACCGGCAGCTCTTGCGAAGGCGATGGCAATTGGTATCTGCGAAACTGGCCAGACTTTGACTTGCCGCTAACCGGCGGTACGGGCGGTAATACGGGCATGACACTATTACTTGCCGTAGCCGGTGCTATAATGCTGGTTGCAGCAGGGGCCACTGTTGCGGCTATTAAAGTGCGTAAAGTGCAAATAGCTGGCAGCAATACCAAAGGCAACACTAAAATTAATTATATTAAGCTCCGATAAGGGAGTGACCGAAGCGCGTCGTTAAGACTCGCCATGTTTAGCACACCCAATGTAATCACAAAAAGGACTATCAGTTATAGCAAATTGATAGTCCTTTTTTATTGGATTTAAAACAATTTTTATCTATCCGAATCGTAGTCAGATGCGTTAATTTTACCCGATGAAACAAACTCAATAAATCTGCCCGTACCTATAGCAACACAGCTTACAGCCTCTTCGGCTATTATTGTATTTATATCTGTGCGGTCTTTGAGTAGTTTATCCAACCCATGCAACAAACTGCCACCACCTGTCATGACAATGCCCCTGTCGGCTATATCTGCGGCTAACTCAGGTGGGGTTCTTTCAAGTACAGAGTGTACGGCATCTACTATTGCAGAAACCGACTCATGCAATGCCTCATGCATCTCTTCGGTTGTGACGGTAATGGTCTTGGGTAGGCCTGTTACAAGATTGCGCCCACGTACATCCATTGATTGCGATTGAGTCCTTGGGAAAGCTGTCCCGATATTTATTTTTAGATCCTCTGCAGAGCGCTCGCCGATTAGCACATTATGTTTTTTACGCATGTATCTGATGATAGCATCGTCGAAATTATCGCCGGCAACTTTTATGGATGTGCTTACTACTGTGTTGCCTAAGGAGATTACGGCTACATCGGTAGTCCCGCCGCCGATATCTACCACCATGCTGCCGCATGCGCGCGCAATATCTATACCCGCGCCAATGGCGGCCGCTATGGGTTCTTCTATTATAAGTGCCTGCCTGGCTCCGGCTTGGCGGGCCGCGTCTTTTACTGCTTTGCGCTCTACCTCAGTTACACTTGAGGGGACGCATACAGCTATCCTTGGCTTACGTATAAGGGGCCTGCCTACGGCCTTGTCTATGAAATATTTTAGCATACGCTGGGTTACACGGTAATCGGATATAACCCCTTCGCGCATTGGGCGTATTGCGACAATGTTACCAGGGGTACGGCCCAGCATCCTCCGGGCTTCTTCGCCTACGGCTATGATATCGTCTGTGTTACGGTCTATTGCTACTACAGATGGCTCTTGCAACACAGTACCTCTGCCGCGGATATATACCAAAACTGATGCCGTGCCAAGGTCTATGCCAATATCGGTTCCAAACATCTATTCTACTCCCTTCGTTTGAATGGGGGCTCTGCCCCCATGCCCCCGCCGCTCCGGCAGGCGAAGCCCGCCTACACTTCCTTCGCTTCGCTACGGGGCCGCGCTGTTTGCGCGGCAGTATGCCGATAGAAAGCGCTATGGAGCTTGCCTTGCTTCGCTACGGCGTGGCGGTGCCTTATGGGGGGATTATACAATATTTTTCGTTTCATACAAAATGTTACTTAATTTTTTCCCTAAACTCTTTGGCTGCGTCTCGTTGTTGGGTTTTCTTTGCTATTGCTTCGCGCTTGTCGTAGAGTTTTTTGCCTTTGGCTAAGGCAATGTCTAATTTTACATATGAGCGCGAGAAGTATGCTTTAAGCGGTACTATTGTGTATCCTTCCATGGTTATTGCGGCCCGTAGCTTATTTATCTCGCGCCGGTTAAGGAGTAGGCGGCGACGGCGTACAGGGTCTTGGTTAAAGATATTGCCATGTGAGTAAGGGCTTATGTGCATGCCTTCGATAAAGGCTTCGTTGCCGTCTATACGAATATAGCTCTCCTTAAGATTGCAACGGCCCGCCCGCATAGATTTGACTTCTGTGCCAACAAGGGATATACCTGCTTGAAATGTCTCGTCTATAAAAAAATCGTGATAGGCTTTTTTATTTTGAGCTATTAACTTTTCAGAATGTTCTTTCATACACTGTCTCCTTTTTAAATGGGGGCGCTGCCCCCAAACCCCCGCCGCTGCGGCGGGCAAAGCCCGTCCTCGCTTCCTCGCTTCGCTGCGGGCCGCGCACCTGTGCTGCGGCAGAGAGGATAAGGCATGGCCCCTTCTCTCATTTGCTGCGCAAATGCGTTTCGTGAAGCTTCGCTTCGGGGGCGCTTTGCGAGCATGGCGGTTTACATACCCCAACTATTAGGGTATCTTGATTATAACGCAATTTTACAATTTAGGTAGGTGTAGAATGAACAATGATATCAAAGAATCATTACCAGAAGTTTTAGCCGAAACTACTTTGGATAATACCTTGGTTGAGGAAATTATTAGTATGCCGGTTAAAAAAATGCGTAGTCTTAAAAGGCGATATCGCTTTTTTCAGATTGGCTTCATTTTTCTTGTGGCTTTGCTTGGGTTTACTGTGTATGCAAATTATGATTATTGGGTGTTTAAATTTTTAATTGCCAATAATTATATCTTAACAGATGCGCTGGACGAAATGTATGCCACTCATATAAGGGAAGAAAATCGCCTAAGTTTCCGCCGAGATTTTGACAGGGTTGTTATATCAGTTGTTACAAGCTATTTGACATCAATTAATAATGACCGTTATACCTATTTGTACTCACCGCAGGAGCATATTGCTGTAAGAGAGAGAGAGGTGGCGGTTGCTAGGACGGCGTCGGTCACATCGCTTTCGGATGATACGGTTAAGCTGTTTGTTCCCAATTTATCGCGTATCGCCCGGGATTTTACTTTAGATAATCGTGACGAATTAGCCCAGTATCCTAATTTGGTTTTAGACCTAAGGGGTAACTCCGGCGGGTGGTTGGTTGACTTCCACCGTATAGCTGAGCTTTTTGTGCCACGTGGGTCGGTGCTGTCTATTGAAGAAACACGTTTGCCACTTTTCACCCGTACAATTACATCTGGCTCGGAGCCTTATTTTGATTTCGAGAACATTATCATATTGCAAAACCGGCGCACCGCCAGTGCGGCAGAAGGGTTGATTTTGGCTTTGCAATATCATTTGCCCAATGTAATAACAATTGGTGAAAATACGTTTGGCAAAGGGATAGGGCAAGTTACGATACCCCTTACAAGAGGATATGCCGTTAGGGCTACAGTGTTGCTTGTAAACGGGCCGGATGGGAGCAATATTCATATGACCGGCATAGAGCCAGATATTATCACAGGCCCGGAAGAATATCCTGTAGACCAGGCACTGGCATTAATTGAGGGGATGCGATGAAGGGTTTATGTCGGTTTTGATGATAATGATAAAGGTTTTCCCGGTTTTGACCGGCGCTTTCATTTGTCTAAGAAAACCGCTTAGACAAACGAAAGCCGCCTTCCTGATGATACCGATAAAAGCGATATTCCCGGTTTTGATGATACCGATAAACCATTATAACTGCAGCACATACCGCGGGACACGCCAAAAATTTACACTTTATTCATACGTTTTACGGCCTATAACGTTATAATAATTATTGTATAGGAGGGTAGCCCATGTCGAATCCATTTCCGGATGATATCAAAACCAAGCCCGATTATTCGTGGCTGACAGATATAGAAAAAATCCAAGCAGAAATAACCAGAGATTTAGAGCGTTCACAGCAGGTAACCCCAGAGCCAGAGCAAAATAAGGATGTAGCTTGGTCTGAAGAAAATCTACCACCGGATTCCTGGTTAGCGCAGGAGACGGAATCACCGTTTATCGCGCCAAATGTTCATAGTGCTCCGCTGCCGGGTCATATGGGTGGATTTTACCGTGAAACGATAAAAGGAACACCCCAGAGACATCGCTCCTGGGCCAAAACCGTTGTGGTATTGTTATTGGTATGTACACTAGGCTTAGGTAGCTTGGGTTTTGGAGTAGGCTCGGCATTTTTTTGGGCAAGGGAGCAAACCAGGGGTATAACTTATATAGAAACCGGCGATAATCCTGTTACGCCTACCATCACCAGTAACCAATATGTATTCGATATAGGCAGTCATGGCCAGGCTGGTACGGTAGCAGACATGGTACAGTTGTTGGAGCCTGCGGTTGTTAGCATTACAACCCGTTTTGATACAAATAACCGCCCACCAACAGCCGGGTCAGGTACAATATTTGCCGAAAACGAAAACCGTATTTTTATAGTCACAGGCCATTATGTTATTGCCGGTAATACACAAATTTCTGTACGTATTTCCGGGAGCCAGCCCTTGCCTGCAAGGGAAGTGGCAAGTGACGGCCGGGCCGGGCTTGCAGTTATATCTGTTGACAAACAACAGCTTTTAGATGCCGGTATAGAGTCTGTGGTTATTGCCAGTTTTGGTGATTCGTCGCAGATGCAAGTAGGTGATACGGTATTTGCTATAGGGAATGCCCGCAACGAGGGTAATTCTGTCACACGCGGCATTATAAGCGCCGGTAAGCAAGAACTTGCCTTTGCCGGCTATACGCTTACGGTACTGCAAACCGATGCCGCTATAAATTACGGCAATAGTGGCGGGCCGCTTATTAACCTCAGCGGCGAGGTCGTTGGTATCAACATTGACCGCGTAAGCGCTCAGTTTGGCATGGCGCAGGTCGAAGGGATAGGCTATAGCATAGCCGCCAATGTGGCCAAACCTATTTTGGAACATCTAATTGACCCTAACCGCCCAGGCCTTGGCATAATGGGCCAGACATTAAGTGAAGAACGCGCCGCGATTTTGGGCATACCCGCAATGGGCGTTGAGGTAAGAGGGTTGATACCCGGCGGGTCGGCAGAAGCAGCTGATTTGCGTATCTATGATATAATCACCGCTTTTGGCGGGGAGCCTGTGTTTATAATGGAAGAATTGCAGCAGGCAATACACAGGCATAGTGTTGGTGAAATAGTCGAGGTAAGAATACTGCGTAATGGCAATACACCCATGACTTTGAATGTTGAATTAAAGGCCTTTATCCGTGATTAACCGTTTCGATTTGAAATAATATTTATTTAGAAAATCCCGATATATTCGTTGATATTTCCCCTCCTTTATTTCTTTTTGTGCGGTCATGTACTGCACACACCGATGGATCCCCCTCCATCGGTTTTTTTTGTGGACGTGGATGGAGCGCGTTGTTAAGACTCATGCAAAGCTGATGACTTGATTTTGCACGGACTCTATTGTTAGAATATTAGTATGTACTAAAGAAAGGGGTTTTACCTTGCAAAAAAATGTATTGGAATATTTAAAATCTTCTGTAGCTCTCTTCCCAGACAAGCCAGCGTTTACAGACGAAAACGAAATTATAACCTTTGCCGGTTTAGATCATAAGGGGCGGGCTCTTGGCACGTATATCGCCGGGCTGTCTGATGCCAAAAATCGCCCTGTTGCGGTATTAGTGGAGCGTAATGCCGCTTCAATTGCGGCTTTTATGGGCGTCCTTATGAGCGGCAACTATTATGTGCCAATAGAAAGCAAAATGCCTGCCGCGCGTATTAAAGAAATTTTGGGTCAGCTCGACCCTATAGCCCTCTTGCATACACAGGATGAGCCGTTATCGGATGATTTTTCTGATTACTGTCCTGTGGTGTCTGCATTGGAGGGGTTTTTAACGCCTCCGGATGACGATATCTTAAAAAAGCGCCAGCTGGCTGTATTGGATATAGACCCTGTATATGTAATGTTTACGTCCGGCTCGACGGGGACGCCCAAGGGCATAGTCATTTCCCATCACGCTGTAATAGATTTTACAGACTGGATGGCCGAGGCTTTAGACTTTACATCCGAAGATATCATGGCTAACCAAGTGCCGTTTTATTTTGATCCGTCTGTTAAGGATATTTATCTAACGCTTAAATGCGGGGCCACGGCCCATATCATCCCAAAGAAGCTGTTTATGTTTCCGCTTAACTTGTTGCGGTTTATAGATGAAAAAAAGGCTACGGTGCTTAACTGGTCAACGGCGGCTTTTCATATGGTGGCAAACTCCCGGGTTCTTGAGAAATTTGTGCCCACAAGCCTGAAGAAAATTGTCGCAGGCGGGGAAACCTTGTACGCAAAGCCTTTAAATATATGGCGGCGCGCATTGCCAGATGTATGCTATGTAAACGCCTATGGCCCAACTGAAGTTACGGTTGACGCGACGTACTACATAATCGACCGCGAATACGCCGACCATGAGGCTATCCCTATCGGATATATATGCAATAATAAAGAAGTGATGCTGCTTGATGATGACCTTAAACCCGTCCCCCCTGGGGAGCTTGGCGAGATTTGTGTAAGGGGTAGCGGGCTTGCCCGGGGCTATTTTGGCGATGCCGAAAAGACAGCCGCCGCTTTTGTGCAAAACCCGGCAAACCCATGGTACCCAGATTTGATTTATCGCACAGGTGACATAGGAATGCTTAATGACGAAGGACTTTATGTATACTTATGCCGCCGCGACGGCCAGATTAAGCGCGCCGGGTACCGCATAGAGCTTGGTGAGATAGAAACCGCATTATCCGCTCTGCCCAAGATACGTGAGCTTGTCTGTTTTTATGATGCTGACCGGGACAAAATCATATGTGCTTATGCCGGAGATATTAACGCGGAGGGCATCATTGCCGGCCTGCGGGATATATTGCCCAAATACATGTTTCCAAATATTTTTCTGCCTATGGACGACTTACCCCATAACGCCAATGGCAAAATTGATCGTGTAAAGATTAGGAATGATTATTTAAATGACAAGGCTTGACTGTTTTAATGAGGCCTCCCGGCTTGTGTTTCGGTATATGAAGCCAGGCGTGCTTACTAACCATGTGATGTCCGCAGATGAATATGGGGCGGATATAGCTGGTGGTAAGCTTTATGCTTATACGTGGCCCGGTGGGCTTCTGTTTTTGCGGGAGCGGGAGTCTTATCATATGCTTAGCTATTATGTAACTGATATCAGTATTCATCCTGATTGCGATTTGCCGTTGGATACATTTGCAGAGATTGCATACAAGCCTTCTGGGACTGAAAATACTTTGCGAGCAGTTAAGTTTTGGGAACAGGCGGGGCTTAGTGCTGTTTTTGAGAGGGTAAGGCTTACGCGATTAGCCAAAACAAGTGAAATCAGCAACATTAGTTTAAACGATGACCGCAATGGAGGTATGTACACACACAGTCCGCCTTTGACGGCCAAACAACAGGATATCGATGCCATAAGCAAGTTATTGTACAAAAGCTTTGACCATCGTACTGGCCATATCCCGGATTATCAAGAGCTTGCGGATAGTATCAAAGATGGCCAGATTATATGCATACAGGATTCGCGAGGCGAAATTTGTGGGCTTTTGCGCTGGATACCACGTGTGGCTTCGGTAGAAATACGACAGCTTGCCATACATGAGGATATGCGTGGCAAGGGCTTGGCACATAGACTATTAGCCGCTTTTGTTGGTATAATGGATGGTAAAAAAATTACAGTATGGGCGCGTGACGGATATGCCCCGGCACTGAAATCATATGTATCGGCTGGGTTTGCCGTCGATGGATGGCGCTCTACTGTGCTAATCAAATCTTAATGCACGGCCAGTAAAGGAGAATCGTATGGACAAACTACTAACAATTTTGCATACCACTTGCCCGGGTGTAGATTTTGAAAACGAAACCGCGTTGGTTGATAAGGAGCTAATTGATTCTCTGGATGTCGTAACCATCGTTTCGGAAATTATGGGTACTTTTGGGGTAGAGCTTAGCGTAGAGGACATTATCCCCGAAAACTTCAACTCTGCCCAGGCAATGATGGCACTCATTGAGGAAAGGTCTAGATAGGCCATGCCGTTTACCTCGATAAGTTTCCTTGGTTTTGTAGCCGCTTCGCTTATTGCGTATTACTTAATGCCACAGCGGTTTAAATGGATGGCTTTGCTTGTTGCCAGCTATGCTTTTTATATGGCCGGTGGCTGGCGGACTGTTTTTTATATCTTGTTTACGACGGTAGTCACATATAGTGCGGGTATGGCTTTGGGCGGCTTAAATGCCAAGCTGTCTGGTTTGCCAAAAGGCAGCCTAGACAATGTTCGTATAAAAAAGCTAAAAAAGCTCGTTGCTGCGGTAGCCTTACTGCTTAGCTTTGGGCTACTTTTTATATTTAGGTACTGGAATTTTACAGTGGCGGCCTTTACCTCGTCAGACAGATTTATATTAAACCTGATTGTCCCTTTGGGGGTTTCTTTTTACATTTTTCAGTCTGTGGGGTATGTTATTGATGTGTACAGGGGGAAACATCCTCCGGAGCGCAACCCTGCTAAGTACGCGTTGTTTGTTTCATTTTTCCCGCAAATAATCCAAGGGCCAATTGGCCGGTTTCATCATCTTGCGCCCCAGCTTACCGCCGGGGCTGCCCTTGATTGGACCAATATCAAGTACGGGATACAACTGGCAATATGGGGATATTTCAAGAAGTTAGTTATCGCAGATCGCGCAGGTATAGCCGTAAATGAGATTTTTGATAACATTGGTGCACAGGGTGGCACGGTAACCGCTTTTGCGGTATTTTTATATTCTATCCAGCTTTATTGCGATTTCTCCGGTGGCATTGATATCACTCGTGGGGTTGCTAAGATGCTGGGGATAGAAATGGCTGAAAACTTCCGCCGTCCGTTGTTTGCTACATCGTTGGCGGATTTTTGGCGCAGGTGGCATATTACATTGGGCGCTTGGCTAAAGGATTATTTGTTTTTTTCGCTGGCGCTTTCTAAGCCCCTTGTCCGTATTGGACAGTTTACCCGTAAGAGGGTAGGGGGGACGTTGGGGAAAATTATCCCTACTTCTATATGTACTTTTACGGTCTATTTTGCTATTGGGATATGGCATGGCGCAAGTTTCCGTTTTATTGCCTTTGGGCTTTGGAATGGGATTATTATTACATCATCTTTGTTGCTGGCTGGGGTCTATACCGCGGTTAAAAAGCGTTTGCGTATTAATAACAATGCCTGTTGGTGGTGGGTGTTTTCTATTTTGCGCACATCGTTTATTGTGTTCCTTGGGCGATATATGACCCGTGCGCCACGGTTTGCTTATGGGGTGCGGATGCTTTGGCGTACTTTTACGGATTTTAACCCGGCGGCATTGTTTGACGGTACTTTGCTTGGTTTTGGCCTTAACGGGTTTGATATGTTAGTAATTTTATTTGCTGCCCTTGCGGTTATTGGTCTCGAATATTATCAAGAGCGTGGCGGGCGGGTACGCCAGGCCCTAGAGAAGCGTGGTTTTTTTGTGCAGTGGGCCGCGATTGTTGTGCCTTTGGCCGCGATTGTTTTTTTAGGGCTTTGGGGGCAAACAGAGCAGTTTATTTATGGGCAGTTTTGACCTAAAGCCATCCAATAGCCGGAGGACAATAAAAATGAATAAAGGCAAGATAATATTCCTAAACGGAGTTACAAGTGCCGGTAAAACATCAATAGCCGAAGAAATACGAGAATTATCAGACGAAATGTACTATCATATTTCAAATGACATATTCCATTGCATGGTTGGTAAAAAATTTTGGATTAAAGACGCCCGCGTGTGCATAGCAAAATCAATAGTAAGCATGTATCACGCCGTAAAAGGGATGTGCGAGGGTGGCATTAATGTAATAATAGATGGCATGCTGCTTGAAATGAAAGAATATCAGCAGGAGTACGGCGCTCTTCACTACGATATTATGCAATCTATATTGTCCGACATTGACATTTTAATAGTTGAAGTATTTTGCCCGCTTGATGAATGCAGGCGTAGAAATATTGCCAGAGGTGACAGAGGCGAATTTCAATCCCATGAGCAACATGAAGAAATGAACATAAATGTGCCGTATAATTTTAGAGTAGACACGTCTGTTAATACTGCGAAAGAATACGCGACACTGATATTACAGCAAATTTAATGAGAACGATCATCGTTTGAGCCGAAATCAGAAGCTATGTTTATAGTGTCGAAGTATAAAAAGGGGCAAGTTTTATGCTAGAAGCAAAAGCAGTTACAAAGCAATTTTCTGACCTAGGCTTAATAAAAAAACTAATAATGACCCAATTTCCACGGAATGAAAGGGTACCGATAAGGATGCTGTTATGGAAAGCAAAGGCATCAAAAAGTAGTACTGTAGACTTCTTAGCTTTTTATGCCGGCGACTTATTTGTGGGCTTTACTTATATGTTTACCAATGACGATATTACGTTTGTCGCATTTTTGGCCGTAGACAGTACTATCCAATCCAAAGGATATGGAAGTCAAATATTAAAATATGTAAAAACCCTCTATCCGAATAACAGGATCGTACTGGGCATTGAATCATTAGACGAGAGCGCTGACAACTACAAACAGCGTGTAAAGCGCAAGGAATTTTATATCAAAAACGGGTATGAATCTGCTGGGTTTAAAATAAAAGCGCTAGGGGCTGAGTTTGAAATGCTGATTACGGGCGGCGATGGCTCAATCTCATCGGATGAATGCTTAGCTTTTTACGGAAGAAATATTTATGGCGCTTTTCTGCACAGGATTTTTAAGATATTTATCCGTGTAACTACGATAAACAAATAACATTCTATAGTTGGTGATATATGAGTTCAAAAAAATGGCTATTTGCTTTTATATGCGCATGCGTCTTTGTTCTGACACTAATGATGTCCTTCAACGCCTTAATTGACCCTTTTGGCGCATTTGGCGACCCAATTCTTAACTGGTACTCCTACAACTTCACCAGCAACCCCCGAGTAGCAAAAATCGCATACATGGACAGAAACCATGATAGGTTCGACTCCTTTATCATAGGCCCATCGGGCGCAAGTGGCATACCTGTAGACATGCTAAACGAGCATTTTGACGCAAACTTTTTTAATATGTTCGTCTTTGGGGCGGATATGCTTGATACAGAGCAGATTGCGCGGTATCTAATTGATAATTTTACAGTAAAAAACCTGGTACTCAATGTCTATATAGACAGCGGCCTGGTTTTCGGCATGCAGCATGATAATCTTACCCAACAAATGCACGCTAACGCCACAGGAGGTTCTAGGCTAGCGTTTTATAGCCGGTATCTTCTGCTGCACCCCCAGTACTCCATAGATAAAATTATGCTTTCCCGTGACAGGGGCTTTCTGCCTGGGCCATTTGACTGGTTTGACATAGAAACTGGTGCGTACAACAAGCGTGGCCGTGCCGCCGAGCCTATTGGATGTATGGAGGCGTATTTTTTGGCCTATCCCATTTTTGCCGATTATCCAACCGGGCGCCGCACCATGACTCAAATTAACAATACCATCCAAAGTATAACTGCCATCCGGGATATGAGCGAAGCAGCAGGAGTTAATCTCCTTGTGATTTTTAGCCCAGTATACAACGAGCATTTTGCTCGTTTTTCCGAAAGTGATGTTACAGAGTTTTTCACCCAGCTGGCCGATGTCGTGGATTTTTGGGATTTTTCTATGAGTACGATCAGCTTTGACCCGCGTTTTTTTTATGACGCGACCCACTTCCGCCATGCGGTGGGAGTAATGGCTCTTGGGCGGATATTTGGTCATGACGATGTTTTCATCCCGGATGATTTCGGCATTTTTGTAACAAGAGAAAACGCGGCTGAGCATGCAGCTGGGCTGTTTTATGTAAAGCCGATGCCTCACACTGAGTATACTGCTACCGTGCCTATTCTTATGTATCACCATATCGATGAAGATGTAACTAGCGACATGGTTGTATCTCCCGATACTTTTGCCGCCCAGATGCGCGCCCTATACGAACATGGGTTTAATGTCATCCCACTGAGCCGGTTGGTAGATTTTGTAGATCGTGGTGTACCGTTACCGGAAAGGCCGGTTGTGATAACTTTCGATGACGGGTATTTAAGCGTGTATAAGTACGCCTTTCCTGTGCTAGCGCGGTATGGGCAGCATGCTACATCTTTTGTTATAGGCGAGGCTGTAGGAACCGACACATACAAGGACACTGGCCACCCCACGATACCTAAGTTTTGTTTCGAGCAGGCGCAAGCTATGGCCGGGGTTGTATCTATACAAAGCCACTCGTATGATATGCACCAGCATCAACCTTTTGAAATAGGACGCGCCCGCACAAATATCTTACGATGGCCAGATGAATGCGAAGCCGAATATATTGAAATATTACGGGCAGACCACCTGCGTATTAGCGAGATAATTTATGCCGAAGTAGGGGAGACGGTCTTTTCTATCGCTTTCCCACATGGTATCTATGATACCCTTAGCCAAGCGGTACTTGTGGAGTTGGACGTTAGGGTTACTTTGGGTGTACAAAGCGGAAATAACACAATAATCATGGGCTTACCGCAGTCTCTGTTGTCGCTCAACCGGTTTACAGTTACAAATTGTATGGAAATAGACGCTCTGCTCACGCTAATTAAACCACATTAAAAAGCCACAGGTGTATCCCCTGTGGCTAATATAATATATGATTAGTCCAGCATCTTCTTAAGCGCTGACCGCGCCCGACTTAGCCGCGATTTTACAGTACCAAGGGTTAGCCCAAGGGACTCTGCCAATTCTTCATAAGTAAGCCCCTGCATGTCCCTTAATATAAGTATCATACGATGGTCATCTGGCAGTTTGGCAATGGCAGCCACTATCTCCCGGACACGCTCGTTAGTAATAGCGCTTTCTTCTGCCGAGGGTAGGGAAGGGGAGATTGATATTTTGTCGTCGGTTAACTCTTCTGTCGCGACGCGGCGCTTTCGCACAATGTCCAGGCAGGTGTTGGCGGTTACTGTACATATCCAAGCCTTAAGATTCCCATCTTCTTCGATAACAACATTAGGTAGGCCCTTATAAATGCGTATTACTGCGTCCTGGCTGGCATCCAGCGCATCCTCCGGGTTTGTAAAGTACCGGCGGGCTATATGATGTATTAGTTTTTCATACCGCAAGAGAAGTTGTTCGAAGGCATAATCTTGACCCCCGACCCTTTCTAGCTTTGCGGCTGCCAGTAAATTAGCGTCCGTATCGCGCATGGAAATAGTCCTCTCGTAAGCGGCGCAAAAATAAACCCAGAATGTCGGTCCTATATTTTGACACCTAGCCAATGGCTAGGTGGGTGTCCGCAACAGAGTGACCGCCTTCCGCCTAAAACACGGCTCGGCGTTAGCCCTGTGTATAGGACTCCCGTTTTGCGTCTGTAGGTTCAAAATATTAGGTTGTCGAGCATCCCAGGCTCTTGTAGGTATTATTATAGCCATCATACAAGAAGACTGCAAGTTAAAAATTAGCATACCCTTGTTTTATAGATTTATGAATGGGTATAATAAGTAAATCAGAAGCTATGAACATAGCTTCTCAATTAAAAATGGAGGATGCATATGAAGGCATTAATTATTACGTCTGACAATTTTGAAGCGGAAGTGATAAATTCGACGAAGCCTGTGTTGCTGGATTTTTGGGCGACCTGGTGCCCGCCATGTGTGATGATTGGCCCAATTGTGGACGAAATCGCGGCTGAGCAAGAGGCTGTTAGAGTAGGGAAGGTAAATGTAGAAGACGCGCCAGAATTGGCGGAAAAGTTTGGCGTTACAAATATCCCACTACTGGTACTTGTAAAAAACGGGAAACCGGTGGCGCAAGTTGAAGGGTATAGGCCCGGCCAGAAGGAGATTATATTAGAGATGATGGCGCCATTTTTGAATTAGGGTGTAATTCGTAGCCCGTCAAGTGGCGAAGCAATCCAGCACAAGATATGGTTTTCCCATGTGTTTGGGTTGCTTCGCTGCTTTATTTTCATCACCACTTAGGCATCAATCCCAATCATTTTCATTAGATACATAGCGTTGGTCGTATAAGATTTGCCGGTTTTCAGTTTATAGTCAAAACTTAAATTACTATCTTCGTATGTTTCGCTAAAGCTGTAGTTCCTGATTCTTCCGAAAGTATTTTCCAATTCGCAAAGTTCTAAGTCGTGGGTCGAAAGCAAGCCTACAGCGTCAAGTGCGTTAAGTTTAGCTATCACACCCTTGGCACCAGCCAACCGGTCTACGGAGTTTGTACCTCTAAATATTTCATCTATCATAAATATCAAATGGGGCTGTGTTTTAGCCAAGTCAATAATCATCTTGATTCGCGTAAGTTCTGCATAGAAAGTAGAAACACCATTATTTAAATCATCAGACAATCGCATCGATGTTGCGATGCTAAAATTGGCCAATCGCATTTCCTCAGCACATACAAATCCTCCGGTGCGGGCCAATACAATATTAACCCCAATAGTCCGCAAAAAAGTAGTCTTACCCGACATATTTGACCCAGAAACAATAAAGATATTGTCGTGGAAGTGAAGGTCGTTATTTACCCTATCCTCGTTTGGAAGTAGGGGATGACCAATGCTTTTTGCGTCAAAAATACGTTTCTTTTCATCTATGACCGGTAAGCAAACATTATTGCAGACACTAGGCAAGTGAGAAAGACAAAGCATGCTTTCAAATTCGCCAATTGCCAAGAACCAATCCTCGGCAAGATGCGCATATTTTTGCTTCCAATCCTGTAATAAAAAGGCGCAGTAATAGTCCCATAGCAGAAGTGTGTTTGCCATAAAGTATAGTATTACATTGTGTTGTAAACTAATTTTATCTGCTATTTTACTTAAATCCTTAATTGCGTCTTCCGCTTCTTTAAGCTTCTTTTGTATCTGGGACAGCTTAGTGGCCGAGTATTTTCTTCTTGTTAGTATGTTGATAACTTCACTGTAGGCACTTAATTTATAAGGCAGCTTAGCAATTGTGCCTAAGTACACATGGGCTTTTGATGCACCCAAGGCCCATATGATAAATTGAACCGCTGCGGCTATTGCGCCTACAATGTACAATTGTCTTTGCTGAAAAATAAAGATGCCTATAATAAACAGCAACGTTAAAATGGGGATGCAGGTCAGTATAAACTTATAAGCCTTGTTTTTAGAAAATGCAGTGCTATCGGTTATACATGCGATAAGGTTGGGCATAGCTGGGTCAATACCGATTTTGGATATATAGTATTGCGCCTCGCATGAGAATTCTATATCCTGGCTTAATTCTTTAATTGCCTCCTGTCTCTTTTCCAGCTCTGGTCTCTCATATATAGGATGCAATAAATCATTAGCAAATGCCTGGCGGCCATGCCATGTATGTGTTGTATTTAAATACTGAAACAATGATTTTTTGCCCACGATATCAAGATCACATGCATATGGATGGTTAGAATCGATAAACTCTGCACCAATGTCTTTAAAATTTACCCATTGGCCATTAAGCCGGCTTATATGCTGGTTATAGATAGCGATAATACCTTTTAAATAGTCGATTTTATTGCTAAGCTTGGCATGATAAATCCATAATGTGCCTGATATTACAAGTGAAGAAATGAGCAAAAAAACATACCATAAAGCAAAATTGCTTCTAAACATCAAAAACACAGCAAGCCCCACAAATACGACAAGCATCAATTTTGCATAACCAATGATGCTGAATGTAGAATTAAATTTTTGTAGATTTTCATTATGCTTATTTATAAGAATGAGGAATTTATCATGCATGAGATTGCATCGCGACCTTTCAAGTAAGATTATATTAAGTGTAACATACTAAAGATTAGATAAATAGCCGAAGCAGGAAGCCTATCCCAAGCCACAACTTTTGCGAATAGTTGGTCTGATCTATGCCAACTATTCGCAAAAGTTGTCTTTTGCGAATAGTTGGTGACTTAGCTACTCCCCTATTCTTTTATCATTTGACGCTACTTATTAATGTTTGTCCGTAATATGATATAATCCGCGTAGCGAATGTGTAAGAGGGGCAGCGCCCCATTTTAAAGGAGGCACCATGAAAACCTACTATGTCACAACCCCAATTTATTATCTCAACGCAAACCCCCATATAGGTCATACCTACACTACCGTGGCGGCCGACGCAATGGCGCGTTATAAAAAAGCCCGGGGCTACGATGTAAAGTTTCTAACCGGCGCGGACGAGCATGGCCAAAAAGTAGAGCGTGCGGCAATGGAAGCCGGAAAGCCGCCACAGCAATTTGTGGACGAGTTAGTAGCAGTATATAAGGGAATATGGAAAACAATGGAGTGCGATTATGATTACTATCAGCGCACAACAGACCCCACTCATACCGCTATTGTCAAAAAGATTTTCAAAAAATTATTCGACCAGGGAGACATATATAAAGGGAGCTACGAAGGCCTGTACTGTACTCCATGCGAAACATTCTTCACATCTCGTCAACTCAACAATGGCCAATGTCCAGACTGTAACCGCCCTGTAGAAACAATTAGCGAGGAATGTTATTTCTTCCGTATGTCTAAATATCAAGACGCACTTATGAAACATTATGATAATAATCCAGAGTTCCTAATGCCCCTATCCCGCCGCAACGAGATGATAAACAATTTTATTAAGCCCGGGCTAGAGGATTTATGCGTGTCGCGCACGTCTTTTACATGGGGAGTGCCCGTAGATTTTGACCCAGGACATGTTGTATATGTGTGGATTGACGCATTGCCTAACTATATCACAGCACTTGGCTACCTTTCTGACGATGATTCTGCTTTCTGCCGCTACTGGCCAGCGGACTTGCATTTGATGGCCAAAGAAATTGTACGTTTTCATGCGGTTATATGGCCTTGTATACTAATGGCGTTGGGAGAGCCGTTGCCTAAGCAAGTGTTCGGTCATGGCTGGTTGCAGTACGAGGGCCAAAAAATGGGCAAATCATTAGGCAATGCCATAAACCCTAAAGCCTTAGTTGATGAATACGGTGTAGATGCCATACGCTACTTTCTGCTACGCGAGTTTGCCTTTGGCCCTGACGGCAACTTTACCCAAAGCGCCCTAGTAACACGCTATAATGCCGACTTGGCCAATGACTTGGGTAACTTACTGTCTCGCACGGTAGGTATGGTGGACAAGTATTTTGGCGGTACTCTGCCGGCACTACCTCCGTCCCCTACTCCATTTGACAGCGAAATATCCGGCATGGCCACAACTATGCTTGCCAAATTTGAAGACCGAATGGATAAACTGGCCTTCTCCGAGGCTTTAAATGAAATTTGGAACGTAGTACGCCGCGCCAATAAATATATAGACGAAACCCAGCCATGGGTATTGGCAAAAGACGAAGCAAAAAAAGGTGAGTTAGCCAATGTGCTTTACCATCTTGCAGAAACTTTGCGTATCTTGGCGATAGCTATTGCCCCGGTAATGCCTAATACTCCTAGCGTCATAAGAGCCCAACTATCGATTAATGACCCGGCCTTGAGCGAATGGGAAAGCGCCAGAGATTTTGGGTTAACTCCAAGAGAACTAACTGTTCAAAAGGGCCCGGCAGCCTTCCCGCGTAAAGACAAAACAGAATAAATACGGTATGTACAAGAAGGAAGCTAACATGTATGAACAATAAAACCCAGCTAATCGATACCCACGCCCACTACGATCATAAGCAATTTAATCAAGATCGCGAAGAGCTATTAACCCAAATGGCCGCCGATGGCATCGCAAGTATTATCAATGTTGGATGCGATCTAAAGTCATCTCGGGAGTCGGTCGCCTTAGCGGAGGCGCATCCCTTTATTTATGCCACGGTTGGTGTACATCCGCATAATGCTAAAACCCTTTCTGACAAAAGCCTGAAGGAGCTCGAAGCATTATGCGCTCATGCAAAAGTTGTGGCATATGGGGAAATAGGTTTGGATTTCTTCCATAATTTTTCCCCGCCGGATATCCAGAGACACTGGTTTAAAAAACAACTTGATTTGGTAAAAGAGCTTGATATACCCGCCGTAATCCACTCCCGGGATGCCGCGGAAGAAACCTTTGAAATGGTGGAGAAGTCCTCACTCAAGAGAGGCGTAATTCATAGCTTTTCCGGAGATGTCGCACTTGCCTATGCCTATACCCATTTGGGCTTTCATATCGGTATAGGTGGAGTTGTGACATTTGACAAAACAAAGCGCTTGCAAGAGGTTGTAGATGCTATCCCTCTTGATAAAATATTATTAGAAACCGACGCCCCATATCTAACCCCTGCCCCATTTAGGGGTAAGCGTAATATATCGTCGTACTTGACTTATGTAGCAACTGCTATTGCGGAGATTAAAGGCGTGACTTATGAACAAGTGTGCGCCCAAACAAGCGATAATGCCCGGGGGCTGTTTGGGGTATAGATGATACGTTGACTGCATCAATTTCACATAATTTTGTTGATTAATACTACATGGCTTTGTTGATATGCTCCACAAATGCATGTATAATGGCTGCTATGAAGGGCGTGTGAGATATGATAACTGCGTTTGGGAAGTTTTGCAGGTCATTGCGAATAAAGCACGATGAGGTTCTTCGGGATATGGCGCAAAAGCTGGGCGTATCTATGTCGTATCTGTCGGCAATCGAAAACGGCAAGAGACCCATACCGCAAGGCTGGCGCGATGAGCTTGTGAGGCTGTATTCTTTAACTGATAGGAATACAAGAGATTTGGATGCTTCTATATATCAGTCTTTTCAGGAAATTAAGATTACTCTTGATTTGAATAGATTCTCTGGTGCTGATAGGGATAGGCTTATTGCGTTTGCCCGGCGGTATGATGCTTTGGGAGATGAGGCCATGATTTCATTGTCGGAGTTGCTAAAAGAATAATAGAATGTGAAACCGCTTTATTGACAAATAAGAGCGGTTTTTGTTATGCGAAAATATTCCAGAACATCTTCAAAAACTTGACTGCATAAATGGATTATTGCATAATATCTGCAAACAGGAGGTGATAGCGTGATAAAAAGACAGGAATACCTAAACTGCCTAATTAACTTTCGGGAAAAGCAACTGATTAAAGTGGTAACGGGTATACGGCGTTGCGGTAAATCTACGTTGTTTGAACTTTATCAGGATTATCTTAAATCTAATGGTGTAGCCGTTGAGCAGATTATTTCTGTCAACCTTGAAGATGGTGAATATGCGGACATAGAAACAAGCAAGCAGTTGTATGAATATGTACAGGAGCGTTTATTATCAAATAAGCAAATGTATGTATTTTTGGATGAGGTTCAACGTGTAAGTGAATTTCAAAAGGCTGTGGACAGCCTATATGTAAAGAAAAATTGCGATGTATATATAACGGGCTCAAATGCTTTTTTGTTGTCGGGTGAATTAGCAACACTATTGTCAGGTAGATATGTTGAAATAAAGATGCTACCGCTTTCGTTTAAAGAATATATTTCTGTTTTCCCCGTAAACACAAATATTGACCGTTTGTATGCGGACTATATCCAAAACAGTTCATTCCCCTATGCATTGGAGTTAAAAAGACCCAAAGACAGGAGGCTTTATCTGCAAGGCATATATGACACTATTGTGCTAAAAGACATTGTGGCGCGCAGACGATTTCCCGATGTGGAAATGTTGCAGAGCGTAGTGCGTTTTATGTTTCACAATATCGGTAGCCTTTGCTCCACAAAGAAGATCGCAGATACGATGACAAGCGCAGGACGAAAGATATCGGTACACACTGTTGAAAGCTATTTATCTGCACTTACAGACAGTTTCATACTTTATAAAATAGGGCGCTATGATATTAAAGGTAAACAACATCTTAAAACAGGCGATAAATACTATGCAGCTGATATTGGACTGCGTTATGCATTGCTTGGCACGACAAAAGCGGACTTAGGGCATATACTTGAAAATATTGTTTTTCTGGAACTTTTGCGTCGTGGGTATGAGATTTACATTGGCAAAGTTGGGCAAACAGAGGTTGACTTTATTGCTATAGGAGATGAGGGTGAGGAATATTATCAAGTTGCTTATACTGTCGTAGATGCGGATGGACAATCTTTAAAACGTGAACTTGCGCCACTGGAAGCTATAAATGATCACAATCCAAAATATCTCCTGACAATGGATCATACGCCCCTTACTTCCCATAATGGTATTAAGCAAGTCAATGTATTGGATTGGTTATTGAAGGAATGATGTTGTAAGCAGTACAAACCATACTGTCGTACTGTAATTTTCATTTGTTTTCCTCACTAATCTAGCATCAACGGTTTTTTAGACTCCCGAAGTTTCCTAATCTCTTCTCGCTCTATAACCTGTATGCTCTTTTCTGGTGTCGGCAAATTTTCGGGCAAAGTTGTTCCCATCCGTCAAAATGGTAAAATGATTCTTCCTATAATTTCCTTGATTATACCATGTCTCGCATATAAAGAACGACAATTAAAAACATTAGTATGGTAATCATGCGTTTTATTTTGGATAATATACTAACCATGCTGCCTATCAGACCCTGGCAGCTCTTGCCACGTATTATAATGTGTCAGTGGTATTGTACGGTCTGTTTGCGTAGGAAGACTGCTAAATTTATATTTGTGATAGGGGATACAACATACAATGTGGGATGATAAAGCAAAAAAACCTATTTGGAGTTTTCTAGCTCTTACATTTATAATCGCTTGGGTTTACGAAGGGATTCTAATATTTGTTGAGCAGTTCGATATAATTTACGGTATTGCAGGATTTATTGCTGTAACCATGTATCGTGGTATTACAGTCCGGTTGAGGTGTAGGCATTGTTCTAGGTTGGTTGTGTTGAGGTGGTGGTGTGGGCGCTGGTGTGGGGATAAGTGACGGTACATCTCCCGCACCAGGTGGGTTGGGGATTGGGGGGTAGTTGGGCGCCGCGTACGCGTTGTTGCCATGTACTTGGATGCTACCTGTGCCTATGCCACCAGGAGCAGCGCCTAATATCAAGTTGCCATTTATGCTTCTTATTATAAAGTGGCGGCCTAGGTTAAACTGCCCTGCGGGTACATACCATGCCTCTTCGGCGCTTGTGCGGAAGGCTGCCGTTTCGTTACTGCTGGAGGGGGTATAGCCGCCTAATATTGCATCGCCTACCACCACTGTATTTTGCGGCACGGCCATCAAGAGTGTGATATTAGCATCTGTCGCCGCGCTTACATTTACTTCACGTGTTACCAATATACGGTGCGGGTGATGGCCTGATATATATATGTCACTTGCTGGGTTGTTATTTACTGGCGCGCCGGGGATTGGCACCGTTGTTATCCAATGCCCATAGTTAAGCACCGGCTCACCACCTGCCAGCTGCGTCGGCTGTGGGTCGGTTATTACTAAGTGGAATATGTTGTTGATAGTATCATTGTAATCTAGCGGAAATAGATTTTGCCCCCCCGGTATCCCGTACATTGGGTGGATTACTATTTCATTTGGCATATCAGCTGGGTCGCCTGTCCAGTTGATTGCAGCGTTTAGGCGTAGCCAGTCGGGAAGCAGCGCCCCAAGAAAGTTGATGTCGTAGTTATTTAGTGGGTGGAAGAATCCCATATCTGGCAAGGAAGGGGTTGTTGAAGCAAACCCTATGTTAGGAAGCAATGTCTGTATTTGCGCGATACTTGCTGGGGGCCTAGCGTTGATTGGAGGCTCTGTACGCAAGCTTGCGCTGTTGCCATAAAATACTGTGCAATCCGCAAGATTTAGGTTTTGGAAATATGTTGCGCGGCCTGCCGCATTGTATGGTAGGGTTGTAGGATAGTCACCATGATCTGTTGTGAAGATGCCACCACCCATGCCGTTTGGCGCTTGGTTATTTCTGATATACAGGCTAGTCGCACCGTTGGCCATGGTCATTGTACCGCCTAGCCACACGCCGCCACCGCCACTGTGTGTAGTTGAGTTGCCTGTACCATTTGCGGCATTGCCTTCTATCCGCTTCTCACCCCCACCTTGTAAAGTGAAGGTAGCGCCGGTTTCTATGAGTACGCCACCACCACTGCTTCTTGCAGTGTTGTTGCTTATGCTTCCGCTATGCATGGTAAATGCGGCGCTACTTATGCGCGCACCTCCACCATTCATAGCATTGTTATCTATAATTTGGCCACCATGCATAGTTACGCTACTGTTGAAATTTGCAAGGATACCGCCGCCGCCGCTCAGGATGCCAGCGTGATGGTTTTGGGTTATTATCCCACTGTTCATTACGAAGCTGGAACCCGAACCCGTGACGCGCACGCCAGCGCCGCCTTGGTTGTCAGCCATATTTGTTGACCTGTTGCCAACAATTGTAGGTGTTGCCGCCCCGGCAGGCAATGTACCCATTATAAAACTTGCGCCATCACCTACCCACACGCCACCGCCGTCTGCGGCAGTATTGGCATTGGGGTGATTTGCTCCTGGACTTGTAGCCCATGCAGGGGGTACTCCGCCTATGGTGCCATCAAGCAACGTAAAGCTGCCGCCGCCAATAAAAACCCCGCCGCCTTCGCTGTAGGCCGTTGCGGCTGAGTTTCCGCTTATTGTACCGCCGGTCATGCTGGAGTCACCGCCGGTTATAAACACGCCAACACCACGGGCAGTGCCTGTGGTTGGGGTATTGTTTTGGTTTATAACACCGCCGGTTGTCATAGTAAAGTTACCACTGCCTACATAAATACCAGCACCGTTTAAGGCTGTGTTTCCGCTAATGCTTTTTGGGTTTGTGCCTGACATTGTAAAGTTGCCGCCAGACATAAACACGCCGCCACCGCCCTGTGCAAGGGTAGTACCATGGGCAGTATTGTAGTTTATGCTGCCGCCTGACATGTTGAAGTTACCGCCGGTAAGATATACCCCGCCGCCGTTTATCGTTTGGATATTTACATTTGTTGCGTTATTTAAGCTGGGCGCGGTAGAGGGCTGCCCGTTGTTATTAACCGTACCGCCAGTCATCTCCAAGTCGCCGCCGCGCATGAAGATGCCGCCGCCGTTTGTACCCGCCGTATTATTGTTTATGTGCATGGCCGGGGTAATAATAAAACCAGAACCGGCTACATACAGGCCGCCGCCATACCGCAATGCGCGGTTGCCAGTGATATTGATTTGGCCACTGCCCGGCTCAACTGTCATGGTACCTACCACCCAGTTAATGCCGCCGCCGTTACCAATGGATGTATTATTTGTGATATTTTTTGCGTTTGGGCCGCTAAATATAAGATACCCGCCGTCCATTTGTATACCGCCGCCATGTTGCCCACGCCCTTCGGGCGGTACGGATGTGTTGCGTAAGCGATTCCCGGAAATTGTACCGCCGGTCATCGTAAAGGTTACAGGTGACTCCCCGGGCTGTTGCTCCAGAAATATACCGCCGCCGCCACGTCCGCCGCTGGTATTGTTGATAATATACCCGCCGTGGATATACAGGCGGGAGTTGTTGCGCACACGTATAGCACCGGCGGTTGCGCTGGCAGTGTTGTTTGATATTGTGCCGTTGTGCATGATCATTGTCGAGGGTTGGTGTTCGGGGTTTGAAGATGTAGTTGCAGGGTTATCTGATATAAATACTGCCCCGCCCCCCCATACCTGCGAGGTATTAGCTGATTCGTTGCCGGTAAGATAGCCATTGTTCATAGTAAATGTAGCGCCATTTAGTACAGAAACAGCACCACCGCTTCCCATGGCTCTATTTCCAGAGATAGTTCCGCCATTCATCGTAAAGCGGGCACCATATCCATTTAGAGCTACACCACCGCCATTGCTGTTTAACGTATCACTAGGAGTTACAAATCGGGGTACACTGCTTTCACGTATAAGCGCCCCTTCATTCATGATAAGATGCCCGTTTTGTACAACTGCAACACCGCCGCCATACGAAGCACGACCATTACCGTGAAGCTCTATGTTTTCCAATGTAAGTGTGGCACCATGGATAACCCTAAAATGTGCTGTAACTGTTGGTGTATGTGTAATCCGGCGTCTCGTATCACCATAAGAGGTTATTTTGATATTGCGCCCGAAGCCAACGTGTATAATATCGTCTACTGTAACAGAAAAATCTTGCCCAATACGCACAATCCGTCTTGTGCCAGCGTCTTGTACAGCGTTAATTGCCGCCCTAAGCTGAGTCTGGTCTGTAACAATTGTTGGCCAATAATAATCCGTAAAAAATGGAGTAATGCCAATGTATAGAGGGGCCATGCCATATTCGTCATGTTCATAACGCGTGGGCAAAGTGCAGCCAAACTCACAACAAAACTCACCGTATCCACTGTAAAGTAAATATGGTGGCAAATTCGTGTAGCCATAGGAGTCTGAGTGATAGTGCTCTGGGTACTCATAATATAAGCCTGCATCATACTCATAGGCTTGGTGGTATTCATATTCGCTTATATAGTAATAGGCTGTGTCATTGTCTTCGTTTATGTCATTATAATAAGTGTCGTCGTTCGCATATTCCGGGTATGCTTCATAGTCGTAGTGATAAATCGGATGCAGACCATCATAACCGCCATCGTTGTTAAGAGCATATATAGATATTGCGCCTATTGCCAGTAATGCAATAAACAACGTAAAAATGCGCTTGAATGTCAAGCGCTTTTTTTGTGGGATGGAGGTATAGTTTTTACGAGGGATATGTATTGGTGTGTTGAATTCAGAGGTTACTGAAGCAGGGGTAGAGTTAGTGTTTTTACTTGGCATTGCTCGTGCCTCCTAGATAAGAGATTGTGACATAGCAAGGGGCTAAGGCTGGGCAGTCTGCGTTGTCCGTTGTCCGTATGATGTCTTCTAACTTAAACATGGTACTGTATCTGCTACATCATTTCTAGTGATAAATTGTAACAAATCCATTAAATATGTCATTAAATAGACTTAAATAATATAGTATTTGCAGACAGCAGGCAACCGGTAATTGTTTACACAACTTTTTTCTTTTGCCGCCCTGTGTGATCTATCTCATAATTTTCTGTGTAGATAAGCTGGGATATGGGTACAATCTCGTAACCTTTTGCTTTTAATCCCTTGATTATCGTATCCAAGGTTTGCGGGGTAAATTTAGCATCGTTATGGAATAGGACAATAGAGCCGTTTTGTAGGTTCTTGTGATTTAACACTTGGCTAATTTCATAGTCTATACCCTTAGCCATCCAATCGTGGCTATCTACATCCCATTGGATAGTAAAATAATTTAGCTCTTCAGCCGCGGTTAATACAGTATTGTTGTATTCGCCATAGGGGGGCCTGTATAAGTTGGCTTCTATGCCTGTAACTTCTTTGATCTTATCGTGACATCCTTGAATTTCGGCTTTATTTTGCTCTAAGTTTAGCTTGCTGCCGTGAGCGTGCTTGTTCCCGTGGTTTGCTATATCGTGGCCAGCTGCCGAAATTTTTTTAACGTCTTCCGGATATTTATCCACCCATGTGCCACACAGGAAAAACGTTGAAAGGACTTTGTTGTCGGCAAGGATTTTTAGCAGGATATCTGTATCATCCGCACCCCAGGCTGCGTCAAAAGAGATACTTATTTTGTTATCCGGCCTGTCAACACTATAGATAGGTATCTTTTTTTCTTCCTTAGTGGTTTTGGATGTGAAAAGTGTTTTAAAAGCTGGTATGACTTCGGGCTTATCTGCCAAGGCAGGATTTAATGCAAGGAAGGATAGCGCCACGACCAGTAAAGTTGCTTGATATATTGTCCCGGATTTTATAAAGCGCTTTAATGCATAATTAAATGTTTTTTTCATGCTGACCCATCCTCTGTTTAATTTTGCTTTATTATGTGGAAGATGGGATTTTTTATGCTTAAACGAATTTAAAAAAGAAAAACATATACGCATGTGAAATTATTTTAGATTTACATTTTAACCCAAAATCTATCACTCCCCTACCCCACCGTATGACAAAACCCGCCTATCAGGCGGGTTTATTATATTGGGACAAGTCATACATAAATGGAATAGGAATCAGGTGAAACAATGGATCTCATTTCTTTGGGCAAACGTCGCACAGCTGCATTTGTATCTAAGCGTGATATAGCCACGGTTTTGGTAGGGGCTTTTGGGTTTTTTATTGGACGGACTATGGTGTTTACTTTTGTAAACCCGCTGGCTATGCCATTTCTTGCAGCGTTTATGGGAGCTGGGCGTGCATTTTATCTAACTGCCGTTTTTTTAAGCTTGGGCCTTGCCACACGGTTTGGGGAGCCACTTACATTAAGATATTTGCTGGCTATTGGGCTGCTGTGCGTTTATTATTTCTTTGGGACACGTATCGCAAGTAAGGGCACAGATGCACGAGTGTCTCAGGTGTGGCTAAAACTACCTTTTGTGGCAGGGGCAACGGCAGTAGCGATGCTACTAGCCGGGATAGGATTTGCTATTGCCTATGATACAAGCCCTTTTCTACTTTCGGTTGCGGTACTAGAGACGGTGCTTGCCGGATCACTTACTCTTATTGTAAAGCGGGCTCATGTGATTCTGACTGCAAGGCGGCGGCGTACTAATTTGCTATCCGGTGAGGATATTATTGCGCTAACGGTCATCCTTGCAGGGGTTATTGCGGGGGCTAGTGATATCTATGTAGGGGCTATGCCTCTACGGTTTTTCTTTTGCGTATATGTGCTGTGTATTGTGGCGTACAAAGGCGGACCGTCTATGGCGGCAGCGGCAGGGTTGCTTCTTGGGTTGTTTTTACATCTGGCCGGGCATTGGGATACGGGGCTTGCCGCCGTTTTAGGGCTTGCGGGTATGGGTGGTGGCTTTTGCAAACACTGGGGCCGGTTGCCGGTAATTGCCGGGGTCACGGCCCTTGGTGGCGCGGCCCTTGCCTTGATTGCGCCGTCTATGCTAGCTTTTTCGCTTGTGTATTCGATTATCGCTGCCGGGATGATATTTATGCTCACTCCGCAATCGTTTTATTTTAATGTGGCTTCGGCCATCACCCCAGTGCTTGACTCTGCCGATGATTACATGGATAAAATCAAAGAGGAAACCACCAGGCGGCTAGATAAATTCTCGGCGGCGTTTGAAAAGCTCGCCGATACGTTTAGCGGTTTGTCTAAGCCCAAACATTCACTTAACAAACATGATATATCGCTATTAATAGATGATTTAGCCAGCCGGGCTTGCAGCGCATGCCCCAACCACGAACGATGCTGGGAAGATGACTTATACCTTACTCACCAATATGTATTCACCCTTTTAAACGCTTGCGCTCAAAAGGGTGCCGCCGGGGCAGAGGATATGGATAAGAGCTTTCTAAAGTCTTGCGCTAACTCAGATGTCCTACTACGGGAACTTAACGGGATTTTTAATCTATACAAAAACAACCTACGCTGGCATAATCGCATAGCAGAAAGCCGAGAGCTTGTAAGCCAGCAATTGCAAGGTGTGGCAGGTATAGTTAAGCGCCTTTCGGATGAAATTGATATATCCCTTAGGTTTCATGAGGGGCTTGAAGAAGAAATGATTTTGGCTTTACTTAAGCAAAAAATCGAGGTTAACAGTGTGATCGTGCTTGAAAATAAAGCCGGTAAATACCGCGTAACAGTAAATCATCAGCCCTGTAACCACGAAAAAGCCTGCGCAAACGAAATCCGCCCAGTGCTAAGCAGCGTGCTTAAGCGGCGCATGCGGCTAGAGCAAACAGAATGCGATATCAAAAAAGGCGTATGCAGCGCAAGGTTTATAGAGGATCAAAAGCTTCGCATGACTTCCGGAGTCGCCCACCGTGCCAAGACTTCCAAGGGCTCTGGCGACAGTTATTCGTTTATGGATTTATCCAACGGCACATGCCTGCTTGTACTAAGCGATGGCATGGGTAGCGGCGAGCGGGCCAGGCGGGAAAGCGCCGCTACCGTTGACCTGCTCGAAGACTTCATCGAAAGTGGTTTTGACAAGGACCTGGCTGTGAAGATGATTAATTCTGTGCTGGTGCTAAAAAGCAGCGAAGAATCATTCTCAACATTGGATATCTGCTCTGTGGATTTATACACTGGTGACGCGGAGTTTATTAAAATAGGCGCCGCAGCTACATTTATATTGCGAAACGGCAAAGTAAAAGTTATCCACTCGTCGTCGCTGCCGATAGGCATGCTTAATGATGTGGATTTGGAGGTATCGGAAGGCCAGCTAAAACATGATGATATAATCGTGATGGTAACAGATGGTGTAACGGAAGCAGTGGCTGGGAGCCCCACGGTTTTAACAAGCAGCGAAGACTGGATGATAGAATTACTCAGAAATTGCAAATACCACAACCCACAAGATGTGGCAGAATACGTATTGGCAGAAGCCGAAAGGTTGGCCGGCCTGCCTAAAGATGATATGACTGTGCTTGCGGCCAGGGTTTGGGAGAAGGTGTAGCTTTGCCAAACACAACCCCTGCCGAAGGCGGTGGGGGTTGCTTACATAGCGCCAACAGTGGCGCTTTTTTTATTGAAATCATAATGCCATAATATTCAACAATAAATCTACCAACGTTTGAACCTCGCCAATTGTATTACTAGTGAAAGGAGCTGAGGCTATGGCAAACTCTTTGTCGCGTACGGGCAAAGATATTGCGGATATTTATAATCGACATAAGGATATGGTTTATCGTATTTGCTTTGCTTATATGAAAAACACCGCCGATACGGAGGACATCATCCAGGAGACTTTCATCCGCTTGATAAAGGCCGGGGCAGTCTTTGCAAATGATGAGCATGAAAAAGCATGGCTTATCCGGACAGCAACTAACTTATGCAAAAACAATTTACGTCACTGGTGGCGCAAGCGTGAAAACTTACAGGATCATGAGAATTTGCAGTCCCGAAATAATTTTGAAATCGATGATACTTTTAAGGTGGTAATGTCTTTGCCAGATAAGTATAAATCAGTCGTATATCTCTATTATTACGAGGGCTATGACAGTGTCGAAATTTCGGAGATTCTAAAGAAGCCACAATCAACCATCCGCTATTTTCTTTCCAACGCGCGTAAAATTCTTCGCGAAAAATTAGGAGGTGATTTTGATGAGGAATAAAAAAATATATGATTCGTGGAGCAAAATAAAACCAAGCAAATTTACCAATGAACGCATCCTTGCTAATATCCATAGCCAGGCGCACAATGGCCAAACTAAGTCTGTTAAAAAACCTTATTGGAGGACGTTCGGCCCTGCCGCGGCTTGCATGTTTATGGTACTGGCGCTGGGCATAACCATTCCCTTTTTTATACGAAACTATGGGGGAGATATGCCGCATATAAATATCCCACACGTACCAGACGCCGGTATAAGCCAACCAACACAACCCGTAACCCCGATAAACCCGGCCAACGAACTATCTTTTGAGCAAGCGGTTTCGGATCCCTACTTCGGCAAATTTATACCTGAAAGCGTACCGTCAGGATTTATTTTTGACCATGCGTGGCGGTTTGACTACGAAGATGGCGATACCCTAATAGCCTTTTGGCAAGGCGAAAGAAATACCAATATCAGATGGCAGATATCCACACCCACAGACCATGACCGCGAGCGTATTGTTTCCGCCTATGACCGCGAGAAGTTTGACCTATCTCTGTATGCAATACCATGGGCAGAATCTGTCCCAAGTGAGCTTATACAATATGTTATGAACCCGGTTTTTCTTGCGGAGGAGCTTAGTCTTGAGATAGTTACGACTAGGGTAGTACAAGGACGAGCTAGAAACCCAGGGGATGCCCCTAGCTGGCAAATAAACTTTAGTGTGCTTTTCGATAACGTTGTTGTCAATCTTGATACAACCGGTGTATCGCCTGAACAGGTTTGGGAAATGTTTTTAAATCTGGATTAAGTAATCATAAAAAATAAAAGGCTGCCTCACGATGCATTTATGTTTCGTGAGGCAGCTTCTTAGAACCTGTATTCAATATAAGAAATGCTGACAGGGAATGGCGATTTTTCGCCAATCAAGGCGGTGCTGACGCGGCTTGCCAAGATGGCAAGCAAGGAAGTGCCAACGAAGAGTGGCGGAA
>Ga0123355_10001148_pt1 | contig 36751 bp, 31 predicted proteins | sample TergutEmb28metaG_3_FD_89872 | JGI IMG/M metagenome (GOLD analysis project Ga0123355, IMG submission 89872) | Embiratermes neotenicus P1 segment gut microbial communities from Petit-Saut dam, French Guiana - Emb289 P1 | ecosystem: Host-associated > Arthropoda: Insects > Digestive system > Gut ...
CTCGTAGCTGTAGATAGTAGTCTTTTTGGAACTCTTCGGCTAGTAGGGCGTCCCAGTGGTTGTTTAGGTTTACCATGTGGTCCTCCTTTGGGGGTGTTATAGTCTATTTCATAATAAAAAACGAGAGTTTGCTCGGGGCTGCTCTCGTCTTATCGGGCATTGCTTTCGTGTGGAATTAGGTCAAGATTAGCATACTGGCGCAGGCAACCGTAGGCAGTACCCTGCGAAGCTATGCACCTCATTGGCTACTTTAACGCACTTTTATTGATAGTATACAATAGAAATTACAAGTTGCTCAAGTTTTGGATGCAATGGAAAGAGCGAAAGCCGCAGGAGTACCCATTAAGTGGAAGGATGTTATCTGAAAAGGGTGGAAATAGCGGCGAATCTTATTTATAGATTTCTTGCCTGTGCCTCACTTTCATGACCCATATAGTAAAGACATTATCTTGAATATCCGCAATTAAGCGATAATCACCTATTTGGTATCGCCAAAAGCCCACTAAACGACCTTTTAATGGTCTTCCAAATATTCTTGGGTTAGCTACTCCCTCTAAATATTCAGCGATATAATTATCAATCTGCCGCTTTGCAAAAGAGTCTAACTTACGGTATTGTCTTGCCGCCGCACCTGCAAACAGAACAGAATAAGTCATATACTCGCCTCTTTACGCAGTTCAGCCCAACTAATGCTTGGCTCATTGCTATTCAATACCGCTCTAAGATCCTTTTCATCTTCGATGCTTTCCATTTCCTCACGTATTAAATCCATGATAAAGCCAGTTACGGTCTTGCCCTGCCCTCTTGCAAACAGCTGTATCTGCTCATGTTCATGCTCATGCAGTTTGAAAACAAGTTGCTTATCTTTTACCATAATAGGACCTCTTTTCATTAAGATGTATATATTATATGCTGGTATATATTTCGTAAAGCATTCCTTGTATCCTTTACAGTCTGAAAATGCAATGTGTTACTTTCTAGGTTTTTACCAAAACGACTAAAGGTAGGCAAAAAAGCTTTTTATGGCTCTAATGCTTTTACCAAAAGGAGAAAAACCCCGATTTTCACCCGCTTTTACTGCCGAAAAAAACCCTTGACATGGTTGGTTGGTCGTGATAGACTATGGATGGTCGAGCAAGACCGTCCATTCCAACCGGAGGTGAGCACATGGAAAATCTATTAAAGCTATTTGATGCGGAGTACAAGTTTATGGGCATTGTTTGGGAAAGTGAACCGGTCAATTCTACCGAGTTATCAAGGATATGCGAAAAAGAACTTGGCTGGAAAAAATCAACGACCTATTCAATGATTAAAAAACTGTGCGAGCGGGGCATTTTGAAAAATGAAAGAGCTATAGTAACCGCCCTAATCGCAAAAGAAGACGTGCAAAAATATGAAGCCGGCGTACTAATCCACAGGGTGTTTGAGGGCTCTATGCCTTCGTTTATTACGGCATTTTTGCAAGATAAAACATTGTCTGAGGAGGAAGCGCGAAATATAAAGGCCATGATAGATGAGGCGGTGAAATAATGACGGCGATATTTATTACGGTTCTGAATATGAGCATAACCGCAAGTATTGTAGCACTTGCGGTTATGTTTGTGCGTATTCCGTTAAAAAAAGCCCCTAAGATATTTTCTTATGCGCTTTGGGGCGTGGTGATGTTTCGTTTGATTTTCCCCTTTAGCATCGAAAGTATTTTTAGCTTTATGCCTACGCCCGCAAATATGATACCGCCGGATATTGTATCTACAAGTCCGGGTTTACAATTTGCCGGTACGCCTGTAAGTGATATGAGTATCGATAATTCTGTGCCGGTTATTATACAAGCAAGTCAGTCAAACCTTGTTGTCACAGCTATTGAACTTGCCGGATATGTATGGCTTTTTGGCTTTATTGTTTTGCTTGTTTTTGCGGTAATTGGGTATATGCGTCTAAAGAGGCGTGTCTGTTTTGCTACGCGGGTACGGGATAATATCTATGAAACAGACAGCATAAAAACCCCTTTTGTTCTCGGATTTTTTCGCCCTAAAATCTATTTTCCAACCATGATAGACCCATCAAAGTATGACTACATTTTAAAGCATGAGCAGATACATATAAGAAGGCGAGATTATCTTATTAAGCCTTTCGCATATATGGTATTTGCCTTGCACTGGTTTAATCCCCTTATGTGGATTGCTTATTTCCTTATGTCTAAGGATATAGAAATGTCTTGTGATGAGGCTGTGCTTGAAAGAACTAACGAGGATATACGCGGCGAGTATTCGACGTCTTTGCTATGTCTTTCTACAAAGCGGGTTAGCTTACTAAACCCAACAGCATTTGCCTATGGAGAGGGCAATGTAAAAGAGCGAATTGCAAATGTATTAAGCTTCAAGAAGTCTGCAAGATGGGTGACAGCTGCATCGGTTTTATTTGTTGGTATTTTTCTTGTGGGGTTTACGTCGGATAGGGTTTTGACTATTGATACCCCATCAAGTGTTGGTACTTTATCAAATGTTATTAACAGCAGTTCTATTGGTGCCCCAAGTTTTAATATAACTAACTGGGATATAGACGAGGATGGGATTAAGGTTGCCAGCCCCGGAGATACACATGGAATAGGAATGTATATCCTAAATAGATATTTTTCGGCATTTAGGCATGAATGGGAAAGCTGGGGAGAGGATTTGTTTTCTCTATTACTATATCCTCCCATTGTTGATCAATTTGGAAATATCCATATCCAACCGTGGTGGGGCCATACTACCGAAGATATCGGCGATGGGCAGTTTTTCTCGCCCCGGTTTATGTTCCAAATAGTTGACGAAACGGGTAGGTTGGAGTTTGCAAGCTATTCCCCATTTACAGAATATATTACGACAAGCATTGCCCCGTTTGCGTTTTCCCTTGATGAAGCTTTTAGTATGTATGGTGATATGTGGCATGACCCGGCTTTGGACATAAACGACGACTACATGGACATGCTGGTTGACTTTACTTTGGCGTTTCTTGGTGATGTGTGGCTTTTAAGCGATACAATAATGTCTCTTGATATTTTTACGTCATGGCTCAATTTTTCTAATGGTTTTGTCAATTTTTTTGCAGATGTGCAGTTTGCAAGCGGTAAGGATGCGGTTCTTGTTTTCCGGGTATATGAGACACAATTTATACTTGAGTTTTTATCACTAAGATTTTAAATTTTTTTTGTAAACGGAGGTTCTAATATGAAAAAATATGCGATTCTTTTAACTTCTATTGTAGTTATGATGTTTGCCTTAACAGCTTGTGACAATAATGATGATACTGCGGCTTCACCAACAGAGCAGCCATATGAGGCCGCTGATGGCGCAAATGAAGCATCACAACAGGACGGAAACCAGCGGCAAGCTGATACAAGTTTTACTGATTTTACTGATATCAATGATTTTTGGGCGCATTTTCACCAGGCGGTGATAAGCCAGGATTTTGAGACGTTGGCGGCTATGACAAACTTCCCACTGCGCTCTATGGGAATGCGCTATACAGACCCTGTTATTTATATTGGCTTAAACGAGTTTGAAAGTGCTTTCGCGGCATTTTTGGCAGAGGAACGCTTGATAACACATATTTCAGAAGACGGAGAAATTACAGATTTCATACGCACGAACTATGAGTTTATCGCGCAACACGAATATCTTACGTTTTTAGGCTTTGATGAGCATGGCGCGCTGCATGTAAACGACCGGCAAGACAGCGGAGTCATTGACGGGGATTGGGCAAGGGCATATGACAAAATATTTGAGATTGTTGACGGTGTATGGAGGCTAACGGGATTTTTTAGCCTTGACATGGCTGAGCCTAACGTATATGCGTCAAACCCTTTTGCGGCGGCGCTGTTGGAATACTTTGATGATGGTGCCGACATGTCCGCATTCGAGGCAACCGACAGCACAATGGCCTTTATGGTCACAGTTGATGGTAGCCCGGGTGTAATTGCCATAAGGTATGCAGAGCCGTATTTGCATCTGCCCGAAGCGAGAGTATTTGTTTTTACTGGCTTGGAGGTAATTTACAAGGATATCGGAATCGTTGCGGGCTTTCCGTTTTCGATAGGCATTACCCCAGATGGCCGCCCTGTGAAAGTTACTGGTGACGCGGGAGACTTGTCTTACACGCTGTTTGGTGGTGCTACTTGTCTTGAAACTCATAATGATGTGATAGTTTACACATTTACGTTATATGCCGAGTTGGTGGATTTTCAAAATTACGCCCATAATCACTATCAATTTAGGGGCGGTTTTGAAGACGGCATAGCTGATGGCAGAGAATCTATTAGTGAAGATGAGTTTAATGAAATCCGCCAAAGGTATGGTTTGGATAATTTCCGAGTTTGGTTTGAAGTTGAGGACGAAACTGAGCGGATTTTGGCTATGACATTTACTGGAGGGGGCATAGTTTATCCCGATATTAATTTGTCTAATGTTGTCGCAGCACAAGACACCGATTTTACCTATAATCATGCCGACTTTGCCATACACATAGCCTCGGCGAGAGATGATTTGCTTGCGGCTTTTGGGTATCTTCATGAATTTGATTTTTATGAAGGCTATGATTTTTATCAGCGGCACGGACGTGAGGAAGGGGACAGTATTGTTATTTGGGCAGATGTGCCACTTTCGAGCGTTTGGGTAATGACTATTTCGCCAGATTTCCATGCTGATGGAGTTATCTATGAGTTAGACAGCACTCACTTTATGGCGGAGTCATTGTTACCGGGGCAAGCCTTGGTTATAAGAAATTATATGGGGCTTGGGTCGTTTCCTTGGAGTGGTATTACCTTTTTTGCGGAAGGAAGCTATAGGCAGCATTACTTTGCCAAGATGCATAACCATACCGATTCGCCAAATTTCTTTGCTATATGGCCGGTTGAGGTTAGGATTGATTGAGCCTACTATGAATAAAATACCCTTATTTTCTATAGGGCTTGCAGCGGCGAGAACCCGCTTTCGCTGCTTACCGCACGTAAGTCTATATGTAAAATATAGCCTGCTTGTGCGCTATCATGTGCTTTATTGCACTTGGCTATGTGGTGTTACGATGGCATCAAAGTTGGTTTGCAGCAACTCATATACACAGGCCGAATGCTTTTGTCATTTGGAGAAAAACCCCGTTTTATGCGGCCTACAGGGCTTTGCATAAAGAGATATTGACTGCAATGACTATGTTATGGCACAGCGAAGCTATGCTTTTAATATAGACTTCGAAGTGGTAGGCAGCGGAAGCGGGTTGGAGTCCGGATATGCGCGCCTGTGGAGGCGTTGCAAAGACTTTGGCGATGGGAAAATATTGAGTAGAATCGCGTAGCGATTGTGCGAACGCCGTATGCCCGGATGACAATCCGAAGGCAGACGGCATTTTCCCCGCCAAAGGCTTTGCAATATCAGCGGTCACATGTGCGCATAGCCGGACTCCAACCCGCTGACCCGGTTGTCGCCACTGTAAGCCCTATGCTAAATTAGATTCACGTGGCTTCATGATACGAAGTTATTGATAAGCCACAAGCCCCAAGAAGGCATCTGCATCCACATGAAGGTCTAGCTGAGAGCGGAATGGCAGGTTTGCCGGTTCCCATACGCCGCCTTCGATACGACTCATGTCAAGTATCGCCTCCATTGAGCGTGCGCCATGGCGGAACTCTGGGGCAAGTAGCATTGCGCGGATTATATTTGGGCTTACCGGCAGTGAGTGTGTGTTGTTTTGTCCACTGCTGTTTGCGCCTTGATGGCTTAGCCTGTGGTCGCGCTTGCAAAGGCTGCGTAGTAGTAGTGCACGGCGTAGTATGTGGTTAAGGTCACTTGAATCTTTTGGGTTTGGGCCTGCGACGTTTAGTGTGCCGCGTAGACGGCTTACGAAGTCGGGGCCTTTTTTTGCTTTAAAGGATTGATAGTCAGGTTGTTTGTCTCTTTCGTTATTCAAAGCTTTACGGTAATCTGCTTCGCTGCCTAAAGCTTTTATCTGATGATTCATATCGCTATGCCCATCCAACTTGCCCGCATTAAGCGATGCAGTAAACTCATCAAAGCTTGCCGCTGTACCCCCGGCAAAAACCAAAATGCATTTCCCCAGTGGATGCTCGCCGCTTTCGTCTCTAAATCGCCCGTCTTGCATTGGCATTAGGAAGCTTTTTATCCAACCTAGGGCGGTACCGTCTTTATCTGAATCAAACTCGTCGAAGAAAACTAAGGGCAGCTTCCCGCCTAGTATGACGTCTCGTACTTTTTGGAAGGCTGCGCCTAAATCCATTAGGCCAACGAATTGCGATACGTTAAACTCCAGCTTCCTAACCTTGCCTGGGAGTATATTTGTGGCGATTTCGGTGACACCAAAGGACTTGCCAGAACCAGGCGAGCCAAATACAGCGATGGATAGCGGCCGCTTGCTGTTTATATTTGCGTCGTAATCTAGTATTAGGTTGCGGATGTTTTGGTAGGACTCTATCTCCCACCGGTCTACTGTGGTTAGCGCGCCTAGGGAAAATTGAGGCAGGCCATCGATTGCACCGCCGCCATGCTGTACATAATCGAAGGCTACATTAAAGAGCTGCTGGTATGCGATATCAACTGGATTGGACATAATTTCTTTTTCTTTGCCGATATTGTTAATTACAGTCCAATCATCGGGCACTTGGTAAAAGGGCGGCCTTGTGGAAGGCAGTTTAAATGCAGACTTTGGCTGGCCGCTTAGTGTAAGTGGTATATGAAAAGCCGCCCAGTCGCGCATTTTTACTTGATTGGACTTAGGTGCATCGTCGCTTGGGGCGTCAAAGACTCCTGCACCTTGGCGGATTAGGGTGGAGGCAATGGTTTCGCCGGTTTCTAGCACAATCCGCAGAAGGCTGCCCCATTTTACGGCATCGTTTTCGGCATGGTCAAAGGCTTGGGTTGTGCGCTGCTCTGCTTGGTTTTGAGAAATAATGTTTACCAATGTGTCTACAAGCCAGTCAAAGACGTCAACCTCACACTTTGGCAGTTGACCGGCCTCGGCCATAGCAGCAAGCCCGGCAATGCTACTGGAAAACATACACGTCATAAGCAAAAAGCTACAAATATCGGCAAATTGGCCAGGGTTTTTGTCGCTGAGGGTGCCCTCAATATCGCCGTGGGTAAGGATTAGTGCGGCTTCCAGTTGGTTATCCTTTTTTGGCACGATAAACACAGCACCATCCAGGCCAAAGGATACCAGCAGATAGCGTGCGCCAAGCAAGTAACTTATTGCCGGGTTGTTTTGAAGCTCGTGCAAGAGTTCTGACGCAGTCCTTTCCCAGGAAATTTGGCGGCTAATCATAGCACCTGCCTTGCGTAGTATATTCCCGTCTAGAAATAGGAAGCATTTATCGGCAATTTTGCTAAACTGCTGGCGGTCGGGTAGGGCTTTGTCTGATGCCCACAATACATTTGGTACGTTTGCATAATCTGACAGGCTTAGCCCACCGTAGCCTTCATCCCACACAAATAGGCAATCTATTGGTTTATCGGACAATGTTTCCATGAAAATATCGCCGGGAGTTGTGCCTTCTTCGTAGCCTAGGCTTGCGCTGATACCGTAGTACATCTTGCCTTCATTATTTTGGCATAGTTTGAGACCATAGTAGTCTTTGCGGTAGTCGGTCTCGTCTGGACTTGCGAAGCCGGTGTCCATTTTTACCCCTTCTTCCGATAACGAAACCTTTGCAGAGTAGTGCAGCTGGCGTATGCCGCCGAGTAATCCTTGCTTGTTGAACTTGCCGTCTTTTGTATAAGTGAAGACTAAGGTATTGGTGTGGCCGTAGAATGCTAGGTTCATGTTATGCCTCCTGTATGTGTTATAGCCATTCACCTTTAAAACCGCCCCAATGCGTCGGTCTTTTTGCCGCAATCCTGCGTCAGCACCTCCTTACTTGCCTTATGGGCAAGCTGCGTGACCACTGTCCACTTCCTTGTCTTGCGGCAAAAATCCTCGCCACCTTGGGGCGATTTTAAAGGTGAATGACTATACTTTCTAAGCTTTGGCCAAAACGACTAAAGGTATGCCGCGAATGCTTTTGTCATTTGGAGAAAAACCCCGATTCTAGCGGTTTTTGACCCAGTTCTCCACTGTGTCGATGCGTGTGGCGGTTGCGCGGTCTATGTCATAGCAGGCCTCGCTATAGAACCTTCGAGGAACATCTTTTAGCGGAATCCGGTCGTCTTCTTTGACTTCGTCATAGACATAAGAGCCATAATCTATTGTGCCGGCCTTGTAGAACACGGCGTCGTAAATGGTTACTTCTTCGCTGTTGTCCGCGCCGATATAGCTGCCGCTAAAGTCCAGAAGGACGCCAAGGCCTAGGCGGCTGTCTTCTTTATAGAAATTGAAATAGCCGCCCGCGTCTACAACAGAGCCTTTGTACCAGCCCAATTTTTGCAGCTTGCCAAGTAGGGAGATGCCGTACATGACCGCGCCGCCAAAATCTTTGACCTGGGTAGCTTTGTCGTCGGCGGGTGGGGTGAAGACCTTGCGGGAAAGCTGGTCTACGGACTGGGTGATTTCGTAGTCTTCCAGTTGCTGCTTCCACTGGGTTACGGCTTCCTCGCCAAGGTCTAGGGGGTGGCATAGGCCGATATGTGCGTCATCTGGTAGTTCTAGTTCGTCTTCGTCTACTGTGACAAAGCTGCCGTCTTCCATGTAGCGGAAGCTGGTTGTAAGTGTGCCGGTATTGTCGTAGGTTCCCCATACTAGGCCGATTGCGAACATATTCATTATTGGGTTTTCTACGAACAGCTTGTTCCAGGCATCACGCGCCCAGGTGCGGTTACTTGAAAGGGCTTGCTCTAGTCGCAGGTTTTGCAGGGCTACTACGGCTTTAAGATTTTTTTTCATTGCCGAGAAGGCGGCCTTTGCTGCGGTTGCGGTTTCTTTGTCATCGTTTACGCCTATTGCCGGGAGGGTTTTTACTATTTTGTCCTTGTCGTTTTTAATGCTTATTTGCAAGTCCGGTGTGATTGTGACGGTAAACTGGCGGTTGCCGTAGTCGACTATTTGCTGGCCGCGCTCGTCGAAGCCAAGGGTTGGTACTATTCTATCGCCAAGCACCTCTGGGTCTACGCCAAGCTGGGTTGCCGCGAATAAAAATGCCTCTTCGGCTACCCGCTTTACTTGCTTGTTTTTGAATTTTTTTGAATAGGAGTCCACGGTCATAAGGGCGAGAGAGCCGCCTTGCAGCGCCATTGCACGGGTTGCCTCTGCCGCAAGGGCACCCCTTTTTGATTCTGCCCAAGTTTGGATGTCTTTTGTCAGTTCTCGTACAAAGTTATCGTCGCCGTCTATTGCGGCTAGGGCAAGCACGGTGCGGTGTTTGGCTACCGCGCCGTCTGCTTTCCAGGTATGGTATAGCTGGAGGCCTAGGGGGGCTAGGTCGGATTTATTTAGGGTTTCTCTAATCATTATGGCCGGGCGTGGCAGTGCCATTTCTTTTTGGCTTACCATGAGGTAGATGTATCCGGCGATTATTTTGTCGTCGGCCAGTTCTTCGCTATCTTTTAGCCGCACTTTTGGCAGGGCTTCTGGGTTTGTCCATTCAATTGCTTTTGCTGCCCTTGCTGGGATATTGGCGGTTACATAGGCTAGAGGGTTAAAGTCTGTTTCGTCGGCAGCTTCTGCCGGGGTTGCGTTGTAGGCCATTAGTAGTTTTTCGGCGGATTCCCGTATTGCTTTTTTCTTGTGCTTTGCAAGTTCCTCTATTTTGGGCTTCATGCTGGTTTTTGGGGATAGGTATGCGACTGCTATGTCTCGTACTTTTTTTGAGGTGTCTCCTAGGCAGTCTACCAGCCAGTCTGGGTTATAGTTTGGCTCTTGGGTGTAGGCTAGGGTTAGTAGATTTGCGCGTACATCTGCCGCGGCACCTTGGAAGGCTTTCTCGTATGCTACTGTATTGCCCTTCGCGAGGCGGGTGATTTCTTTGTTTAGTTGCTTTTTCTCAGCATCTTGGTATGAGTAAAGGAGTGAATGCACAAGGGCTGCGATTTTTTCGTGGTCTGGGGCATTTATGCTGTTTATAAAGCTTGATACATATTTGTCGCCGTAATATTCGCGGATATTGCGGATAAGATTGCCAAAAAAGCCCGGCCACTGGCCAAAAGACAGGGAGAACACCACTAGCCTTGCGGGAAGTTGGCTGTAGCGGGTCATTGTTGCAAGTGTCCATGCTAGGTTGTATTCGTTTATATCCAGGTTTGGCACCTTGGTAGGTAAATCTGGGGTCTTGCCCAGGAAATATCCAAGCAGTGCCTCGTCCTTTGTGCCTAGTGTTAGGATTACTTTTTTCTCGTATTCGGCAAGTTTTTCAGGTAGCTTGTCTTTTTCCCAAAACGCGCCAAGCAATGTTACGCCGCCGCGTATGTCTGTCATTTTTGTGGCTTGAAGGGTTTCGGTTTCGTGTGTTAGTGCCAGCTTGTGTAAGTCCTCTAGATGCAGCTTGGATGCGACAACATTGGCACCAAAGTAGGCGAGGAACTGGGGCATTGGTATGCGCCCGGCCTTGGCCTTTGGTATGAGTATTGGAAAACTGTCCTCAACGGTAATATCGCTGTGTACTAGTTGTGCCTTAAATAGACTGGCGAATGCCAGGTTTCTTACTGTGTGAATTAGTAGGTAGTTAACGAGATCCAAAACTTCTGGGTGGGTGTCGAAGTTGGCATAGGCTATATAGAATAAGTCCATTGCAAGGTTATCGGCCTTTGCGCCTGCGCTTGAACCGGCGTTTTTGCGGCTTAGCTTTGCGAGGGTCTTAAGATGGGGCGACTTGGCAAAGCAGGCCTCGTTTTTAGCTGCCTCGACGGCTTCTTCGGCGGCTTTTTTATTTAGAATCGGCCCCGCTATATTGGCAATGCGGTCGGCCATTTTGGCGTATTTTTTTTGGTCTGTTGCGTGTAGATACGCGCTTGCGAATAGGGCATAGGCTGGTTCGCTGTGCTTTGTCAGTCTTTCGTAGGCATCGGGATGCTGGTTGTACATTTCTTCGAAGAATAATTTGTAGCTTTTGAAGCCAAAGCTTTTTGGCTCTGGAGCCCAGTATTCTGGCAGGTTTGTTAGTATGTCGGCGATTAGGTCATCCATGCCAAGGCCTGCAATGCTATAAATCTCAGTTGCGGTGACGACACCTTTTAGGGAACTTGCGAAAAATGAGAATAGCCTGCGTTCGCTGCCTGTGTGCCTTATTACGCGGCAAAACCTTGCAAGCCGTGGTAAGAGGTTCTCTCTGTCATCGGCTAGGTCTTTGGCTATCTTGCGGGTCTTTGGGTCTTCGGGGTAGAAAAACCAGTGGTTTTTATGTGTCCTTAGTATCGGCTTTACCTTTTCGAAATTGATTTCTCCCATGATATAGGCCGCGATGCGCTTGTTGGCGTCATCGGAGTAGGGTGCCGGTGCGCCCTCGTTGATGATTTGCAGTAATAATTGTTCCATACTGTACCCCTCTCTTTTGTGTGAACTTAGTCTATTATGGTTTCTATTATTATTTTATTTGCGACAAAATCGTAATACTGGGTAAGGGCACTGTAGAGCCTTGCGGCGTCAGAGAAATGGCCATGGCCCGCGCGTAGGTTGGATAACGCCTCGGACAGTTGGCGCAGTAACTGGCTGCCTGTTGCAAGCCCTAAAGTGCTGGCCGAGGATTGCAAGGCTTGTAACTCGTCATCATGTCCGCGCCCGGATAGGAATCCGCCTTCCAGTAGTTGGCGCAGTAGGTACTGTGCTTGCTCGATATGCTCAAATACCGGTGTCATAGGCACTCCTTAATTCATGCCGCTATGGGGCGGCACAAGGGGTTGAAGCAAAAAACCTTGCAAAATACGATTGTTTCTTTTTGTCTTTTCCAAAATCTTTGCCTAGGTTCTTGATGGTGTTGCCCGCCCATATGGCAATTGGCGTAACAATTACGCCCCATCTTTCTTGGGAGATTGATATGTTTACCGTTATCCCATCGGGTATGGCTTGCTTTTGTGCCAACTCTTCAAGTTGTACCAAGATACCCTCGTTTATTTTCGAATATTTGACGACAAGATGCAAGATGTTTTCGTGTTTGTCAAACAATGGCAAAGTGTACTCCTGGGCCACCCTGTTAAAGCTGCCTTGGCCGATTGTCGCAGGCTTAACAATGGCGTATACACTGTTAAACTCAACCTCTTCGTGGGTAAACAGGTTTTTTAGCTTGGAAAAATTGTCAATTACAAGTTCCGCAAGGGCTGGGTCGTCTAGGTTTGTGTGTGGGGATATAATGCTGCCTTTAGTTTCTTCTGAGGAAGAAAGCCTTTCGCTTGTACTGATTTTCGCGCCTATAAGTGCGTATTCGCCACGAGCAAGTTCGTCCAGCGTGACATTAATATCCCATGTGGACCTGTCGCCCCAAAACCGCTCGATGGCCTTAAGTGCCTTGCTTTCAGACTCTGCGGGCCTGGAGATTGCAAAGCTTAGCGTTTTCTTAAGCTCTGGGCAAAAAAACACCGCCGAAACGCCGCAAAATCCAGATTTTGCATACCATGGGTATGCACCTATTCCAAAGATTTTGATTTTGGGCAAGGCCGTATATTGCTGCTTAAACCTTCCAACAAGTGACGCGATATCTTGGTTTGAGGTGTTTTGGTTTGAGGTGTTTTGATTTAATGTGTTTTGGGTTGTTGCATCTATGCGGTTTTTGAGGTTGTAAAGTATCTGATAAGCCGCGGCAAGGCGTTTCGAAAAGTTGGCAATATTAAACCCGGCGTTTTTGCTTTCGTAAAGAGAAAGTTCGTTGCTACAGGCTTCGAAGTGCCGCTCTAGTGCCGCAAATCCCGCGCCATGGCAGAGGCTTGCGTACTGAGAGCATAAACCGGCGTAATCCGGTGGTAGGCGAAATAGCCCAATGCGATAGATATCCTCAACGAAGCTAAGCGCGTGAGGTATGATTGATAAGTCCACTGATACCTTTGTCTCTGTTGGAGTAAAACTAAGCTTGCCGGTTTTTACATGTATATAGTGAAATAATGCCTCAAGCCGGTGTTGGCAAGGGTTTGTTTTGCATGTGCAAATGGCATTATCTAGGCTGTCGCCAGGTAGCAGTGTGACTGTTATTGCACCTTCCATCATGGAGATGCTGAGTTTTTGCTGGTGGGTAATGTCGCAAGTTTGGCCTGATAAGACTTTATTTAGCGCGTTGTTATATAGTTTTTTGCTATACTCTTTTATTAGAGACTCTTGGGTGTGTTCTAGTAGGTAATCGAAGCTCGCGGCGGCGGTAGAGGTATCGGTGGATAGAGGTGTTGTAAGCGTGGCGTTAGGTTGAGAGGGTGTATGCGAGACTTCAATAGAGTTTATTGTTTGCATTGCCGCAAGCAACGCCACAACCACATGTTTGCAAATGCTGCGTGAGGGGCAAGAGCAGGCGAAGTTACTAGGTGAATCCTGTATGGATACGGTTGTGCCGTCGCTAAAGCTGGCGGTGAATATTGTGTCTGATATGGATAGAGTTACTTCTGCGTTTGTGGCCTTGTCAGTGGCGGGGGTGCCCTCATTCATGTCTCCGTTGATGATGATGTTTGTGTTTTCAAGTTCTTTCTTTGCGCGGTTTAACAAGCCTTTGTTGGCTATGTTTAATATGTAGTTTTCATCAAGTGCGTTAAGTTGGGTTTTTAGGTTTGACATTTTGGCCACCTTTGTTGCGTTTTTCTTATATTACTGCATTTTTTTATCGCATTGATTCGCAATTGAGATTTGTACGCCAATTGTGGGAATAATATAGACAATGGTGTATAAAATGCTTATAATAGGATTACAATAGAAGTGAGCGGAAGATGGTGATTCCGCTCACTTACTGTAGCCGCAAGGCGCAGTGACAAATCCATACTAATTTCTCTATGAAAAAGCCGTCCACCACTTGGGAGAGCAGGGGCGGCTATTTCTTATCGTTGGCTATGATATCTATGAGAAGGACAACAAACGTTAGCAATGCAACTATTGCGATAATCGTCTGAGCATCCATCATAGGGCTTCACCCCGGTCGCATGGGCGAGCAGCAAACGCGTCTTTTGCGTTTGCGACCAGCCCCTTTCGGAGGATCTGCCGCCAGCACCCTGCACTACAGTAGTGGAACTATAGCATGTTTTTACATAAATCGATGATTTTACACAATGTTCTTATGCATGACGATAAGTTTACACAGTACATACAACCCATCACCCCATCACAGCCTCGGCTACCCATTCCGCCAGGGCATCTGGTGTAAGTGTCGCAACCTTGGCCCCAAGAGCGGCCATTTTTTTTGCGGCATTTTTGTCAACCATGCCTTGAGACATGTCATCAAGGCCTGTTAGTATAAATAACTTTGTACCGGACTCTATAATACGTTTGGCCGAGGCATACATTGGGGTGTATCCCGCGCCGTCGTATAGGTCTGTCACCATTATCATTAATGTCCTAAGGGGTGTTTCCATTACAGATTCGCAGTAGTACATTGCCTTGCCGATATTGGTGCCGCCACCTAGGTGTACGCTCATTAGTACCTCTACCGGGTCGTCTACATAGCCGGAAAGGTCTACTACTTGGGTGTCAAATACAACTAGTTTTACGCTTAATATTGGCAGCTTTGAAAAAATGCCGGCCATTATTGCAGAGTAAATTACAGACTCTAGCATACTGCCGCTTTGGTCTATACATATTACTATATGCCATGGGTTGTAACGCTTTATCCTTGGGTTGAAGTATAACCTTTGTGGGATAATTGTCTTTAAATCTTTGTTGTAGTATTTAAGGTTTTTGCTGATGGTTTTTTTAAGGTCGAAGTTTTTGCTGTGGCGGAAGTTTGTGCTTTGTTGGCGGTTTAGCCTGCCGGTGAAGCTGCGTATAATATCGTTTTCTAGTTTCTTGGTTAAGTCGTCTACTACTTTTCGTACAATTTCTTTTGCGGTGGAAAGCACTTCTCCGGTCATTCGGCCTTTTAGGGCTAGGATGTTTTTCAAAAGCTGCATGTTTGGCTGCATGGTTTCAAGCACTTTTTTGTCGTTTAAAATCTCTGTAAGCTGGTAGCGGTCTAGAGCTTCGTTTTCCAGCCGCTCTACTACGGTTTTGGGGAAAACTCTGCGGACTTTTCTTATCCAGTCGGGTACTATCATCTGCGAGGGGCCAAGGCCTCCTTCCTTGCCGCGGATGCCGCGCTCTTCGCCATATTCCCGGCCATATAGGAAGTCCATTAGGCTGTCTATTTGCTGGTATTGAAAGCCGCCTTCGCTTTCAAGGCTGCCCCCTAGGGAGTCTTCGGACATAGAGCCAAGTATCAGCCGCCAGCGGTTTAGGTGTTCGGTTGCGCTCATGGATGTGTTGGCTCCTTTAGAAGTATGATATCTTTTGCTGCTTGGTCAATGGCCATTATTATTTTTAGTTGATTTTCGTCAAGTTGTGGCAAGTCTGTGATGCCGGTGGTGCTTTCATTTGCATCTAGTTTTAGTACCTTAAGCACGGCTTTACCAATTGTATCAATTTCCCTTGGGGTGAAGAAAGTGAATGCCAGCCGCAAATCCGGTAAGAGCTCTAAGAAATCCTCGTAGGAAATGTTGCCGATTGCGGTATTTAGCCCTTCAAGAAAGCTTTGGTCATAGAAAATAATATCCTTTGCCGTGAGAAAAATACCTCGCAGAAAACGGCCAACCATGGCTAACAGCCCGCCTGTCGCGCCTAGATAGGCGTATGTTTGGCGGCTTACATCTTTAATTGAGAAGACACCGGCGTTGTATAGCAGGCCTGTTGCTGTGCCATCTAGGGTGGGGGGGATATTTGCCCGCTGTGTAAAATCTATTAAAGCGTCCTGGTACGCTTCTTTGACATCTGTGTCGATTATATGGCCTTCTGTTGTGCCCGTTGACATGCCGGTAGCACTGACGGCCGACCCATTTGTATACCCGCTTACTTGATACAGCATTTTCAGATTCTGCGCCAAGCTGTAGTCCTCTTTCTCGTCGGCAGCGGTAAGGCTTGGTATCATTGGGATAATACGCATGACGGCCTCTTGTTTTGCCTGGGCAATCGCCCCCCTGTGGCCAATCCGCAGAATATGCTCTATGCCTTGTAAAAATGTTAGGCTTTGTATGCACTTGGCTAAGGACGTAAAAGAGTTGTCCTTGCCGATGTTTTCCGCAAGCAGCTTGATAAGCCTGTCCGAGCCAAGCATTGCCATAAGCCCCGCTTTAAGCAAAATATCTGCCGCTGCCGCTGATGAGTTGCAGTGGTTTTTTATTATATCGGCAAGCATAGACTCGCATACATCTGATATTGTGCCGCCAAGATGGGATTTTTCTATTAATGCGGAGGTTACAAATGGGGTGTAGGCATAGTCCCATTTTTCACGGACAAGCTTTGTACCGGTACGGTTTTCATAGTCGGGCCCGTAGGTTTTTCTTGCATAGGAGTTGCCTGTGAACGCCAGCCTATGCAGGAAAATTGACTGTTGCCTGTGGCGAGGGTTTGATACGATATCTAGGGTGATGGTCTTTGGCGAAGATGTTGTTGTATTCATTCTAAAGAACTTTGCGGTAGCCAAAAAGTCAATGACAACCGGCGGCACTGGCGCGTTTTTTGCAACCGCGCCTATTTTTTGCCCGCGCAGTTGCTGCTCGGCCTCTGTCATTATAAAGGATGTGGACATGTTAAGCTCGCCTTTTACAAAGGCCGACTGTACCCCGTCAAGAAACTCGTATACACCGGGCTGGGGCTTGTCCCGTAAATCCGCAAGGCCTAGGCACATGGCAAAGGCAGCGGCTTCTTCTGAAATGGAGACGTTTTCGCGGTTTTTGCGCAAGGCTTTGGCTAGTCTTGCTATATACGAAAGGGTGGTTTTGCGGATAAAGTCGTCTTCGCCATTTATCAGACGCCGATACATATCTTGATAATAGCTTGGGTGGGGCATACCGCTTGCATAGCCTGTTAGCTGGTCACATTCTTCGTAGGAGTAGGGGATTAGATAGGCTTGGCCTGGGAGTGGCTTGGTTTTTTTGATTGGTTTGGTTTTTGGCGGTGGCTTGGTTTTGCCGGGAGGCGTATTGCTTTGTTTGCTGTCGTGTGTTGCTGTAGTAGCAGTGGTAAACATTTCGGGATATATCTGCTCCATTAGGACGGAAGTGTGAAACCCGCCGGTTATCACGAGTGTGCGGTCGTATATCTTGCGATATTTTTGGATATTCTCCGCCATGTATTTTTCGCGGATATGGTTTTGTTCCAGGATTTCAAGCTCTTGGGGGTAGCCGACACGGGAGTAGTAACAAAATGCCAGCATGTTTGCTATAAATTGTTCTGTGGATAGTTCCAATGCCGGCATTTCGAATAATTTTTCCCATAGTTCGTTATGGCCTCTGCAGTTTTCTTTTTCGCATAAGGCCTGTATGTACTTGCTTCGTTGGAGATAATAGTCGTCGTACCAGGATTTTTGGGCGACGATGGAGTCGTCAACGTGCGGGTTTTCGTCGGTTTGGTCATGATGTTGGTTGCTCGTTGGCCTAGGCACTTCGTCACGGCCTGTTTCATTTAGGTCTCGCTCATTGGCTTGCTCGACTTGTTGCAACTTTTGTAGATGTTCTTGTATTCGTTGCCGCTGGTCTTGCACTAAGTTTCCTAAAGGCAAGTCAATGAAATGCACCGGTACATTCTTGGCCAAAGCCGCTTGGATGGCTACATATTCCGGTGAAAAGCTTTGCAGCGGATAATAGCATGTGTGGCTGCTTTGTTTGTCTTGACCATCTTTGCTCTGGTCTTCTTTGTCTTGATACGAATAGTATATGGCAATAGGCGGCGTAGAGCCTGCTACAAATGACAGTAGCGGGTCGGTATCGCTGGGCCCCTCTATTAGCACGCAATCTGGCTTGTAAATATCAATAGCCCGCTGCACATGGTGCGCACATGCCGGGCTATGGTGACGTATCGGGAAAAACGCAACGGGCTGTGCGATATCAAACACTTTAGGTAGCATTATTTCACCCATTTACGCGCCTCGTAAAAGTCTTCCCAAAGCCCGCCGCTTGACTTGCCGCGATTTTTTACAACCGAGTTAAAATAGCTTTTAAGCTTTGCAACATCGTCACGGCTTTCTTTGACAACGGCACCCATTAGGTTTTGCACAAGGTCGTCTACTGATAGTTTGCCATCGTTGTAATAATGCCCTGTTAGCGCGGTCTGATAGTAAACAGACACTGCCTCGGCGGTGCTCATTACGGCAGTAGGCGGGTCGATTTTTGCCCCGTCGGCACTTTTACCTGTACGCAGTTCGTGAAAGGTTGTTGCTATTAGACTAATAACATCCTTGTCAACTAAATTTTTTGCGATTTCCCCAAGGAGTGCTGTGCATTGGTCTTCGATAATCTGGCATTCAAGTGCCACATTGTTTATGGGAAACACTGTCTCAAAGTTAAATCGCCGCTTTAGCGCACTGGACATTTCATTGACGCCTCTGTCACGGGTGTTGGCTGTGCCGATTACATTAAACCCAGGCTTTGCGAATAAAACCCCATCCTCGCCAAGTTCCGGTACTTGAAGTACCTTGTCGCTCATTACGCTGATAAGGGTATCTTGGATCTCGGCAGAGCAGCGGGTAATCTCTTCGAAGCGCGTGATCAAGCCCTTTTCCATCCCGATATACAGCGGTGCCGGTACCAATGACTCGCGAGAGGCACCTTTTGCTAAAAGTAGTGCGTAGTTCCAGGAATACTTGATATTATCATCGGTGGTGCCTGCGGTGCCTTGTATTGTGTTAACACTTGTTGCGGATATTGCAGCGGACAAAAGCTCCGAAAGCATGGTTTTGGCTGTGCCCGGCTCGCCTACAAGCATTAAGCCCCGGTTGCCGGCAAGTGTAATGATACACCTTTCTACAAGTGCGTCGTTACCGTAGTATTTTTGGGTGATTTTTAGCTTTTTATCGCCAAGTATAAAGCTGCGGACGGCCTTGGGGCTTAGTTGCCAGTTGGCGGGTTTTGGGTTTGCGGCGTCGGCGGCGCGTAGGGCATCAAGTTCTTTGGCGAATTGGGTTTCTACCGGGGGCTTTATTTGTTGGGTAGGGGATTCGTTGGATCGTACGGGGTTATCGGATTGTATCTTCTGTGTTTTTGACATGTTATCACTCGCTTTTGTGTTTTTATTATATCAATTGATTTTGAATCCTATTTGGGCGGTAGGGGCTACACGCCCTAATACAGCTTCTTGATAAAGATTACTCCCCGCGCTGCTCAATAGCCGTTCGCGCAAGCACATCACAGCGTTCGTTTTCGGTATTGCCCGCATGACCCTTTACCCAGTGAAAATTTACATCGTGGGTATCAAGTAAGTCTAAAAGTCGCTGCCAAAGGTCTGGATTAAGTGCGGGGTCTTTTTTATTGCGCTTCCAATTGTTTGCTTGCCAACGTCTGGCCCAGCCCTTTTGGATTGCGTCAACTACATATTTCGAGTCTGAATATATATCCACCTGACAAGGCTCTTTTAGTGCCTCTAGGCCGATAATTGCCGCAAGGGTTTCCATCCTGTTATTGGTTGTTTGTGCTTCGCCGCCGGATAGTTCTTTTCGGTGGCCTTTATGTAAAAGCACAACACCGTAGCCACCAGGCCCAGGATTGCCAGAGCAGGCACCGTCTGTGTAGATTATGACTTTTTTCATTAGTTATTGCATGTCTCCTTTGGCGGTGGAATAAGCAGTGGAGTGGATGATTTGGTAACAGCCGCTTGCGGTACTACTCCGTTCCTCATAAGATTCCGTACGCATTGCCGAAAAATGCTTGAAGCGTTGCATATTTTCGGCGATGCTACTAGCACCAGCAAGAAGGCTGGACGCCCGAAGGGCGGCTTTCGCGTAGCGAAAGTGCTGAAACATCTAATTGCGGTACGGAGTTTTGGGCACAGCCTCTTTCCTGCAAAAATTTTGACAACTTTGTCAAAAGCTTGTTTAATCGAGTTTTTTTGCGGGGAAATCCAGTAATTCAGCGGGTTTTGTGATTCAATAGTTGCTTGCAAAGCTCCAAGTCCTCTGGGGTGGTGATTTTGATGTTTCTGGGGCTGCCTTCTACCATTTGAACAGGGATACCCAGCCGCTCTACTAATTGGGAGTCGTCGGTTACATGAGCGAGAATATCGTCTGTTTCCCCTTGTTTGTATGCCTTCATTAGAAGCTCGTACCCGAAGCCCTGTGGGGTTTGTACTCGCCAAAAATGCCTCCGGTCTGGGGTTTTGATTACTTGGCCTTTTTCGTTTACCTGTTTGAGAGTGTCGGTTAAAACCGTGCCGACAACAGCCGTGCCATGTTTACGGGTGGTAGTTATTGTGGCGGTAATCAATTCATCTGTCACAAATGGGCGTACACCGTCGTGGATTAGCACAACTTCGGTGGTGGTTGATAATTGTTTTAATGCGGCATATACACTTTCTGCGCGGTTTGCGCCGCCAGGTATGATTCGTGTTACCTTCTTAAAGCCGTATAAATCAACGATTTCCTGTGTGTGGGTTACATAGTCTGCCGGTACGGCAATTGTGATATCGTCAATTGTATCCATGCAATTAAAAACACCTAATGTATAGGCCAGCACCGGCTTGCCCAAAAGCTGTTGAAACTGTTTAGGCATATCACCGCCTAGGCGCGTACCGCGTCCGCTTGCGGCAATTATCACAGATACACACATATCAATCACGACCTTGTTATTAGATTGCAACAACCGATGCCTTGCTAACTTATTTCAAGGTAACATTTGAGAGCCCTATGTGTCAAACCGCCTTGTGTGTTCCCGCTGGCGCAATGGGAAGACAGCTATGCATATTTTCCGCAACAAAGCATATCTATTGAAAGACGAGCAAACAGTTGGGCGAAGGTTTAGAAGCTATGTTCATAGGAGCCAACACCGTCTTGGTGCGCCATTTTCCCGCCACTTTTCGTTGGCCCCTCCTAGCTTGCCTTATGGCCAAGCGTCGTCAGAGCCGCCTCAATTGGCGAAAAACTGACGCGCCAATTCGGCATTGTCTCCTATGAACACAGCTTCTTATAGTCAATTTCTGATTCATTGACTATACGCAAATACGTCAAAGTTCGAGGTGATTTTTTGGACAGGGTGCCATACAGACGAGTGACGCCGCCTAGGCAAGGCGGCACCGAGCGGCAACACGAATACCCGCATAACCATGATATGCACACGGGATACGAGACAATCCCCTATGGTGAAACCCTTATTCTCCAGTGCATAATAAGCGGGGTAATATTCGTGTTTGTTTTGATTGCAAGCATGACAAACTTACCCCCGGCGGCAACCCTTCAAGAGGGTGTAACGCAAGTGCTAACCGGTGCCGAAACTTTAGACGAACTGGTATCAGAAGTAAGGCAGCTAGGCACTGAGTGGTTTGGATTAGAACCGGCAACCACGTATCCACCGCTTTTGGACGATACAATCCCGACACAAGACTATGATGATTATCTTGTCGACTACTCTGAAACGGAATATCCATCAAACAGCAACGACAGCACCGAATTAACATACTATTACGAAGAACCGACGGCGGACGAGTTATCAAACTACACAGTCCCGGAGTCGTCGGGTACTCCGGGACTGTGGGATTAACCAAGATAACTGAGACGTACAGCCAAGATGATAGACATAACGAAGGACGCAGTGATGGATATAGCGATACAGTCAGCTATGCATATCTATATGACTACACCCCCCTATGGCTTAACCCAGTAGAGGGGATAATCACCTCCCCAGGCGGCCTAAGATACAACCCAGTAACAGGCCGAAGAGAGTTTCATGACGGGATAGATATCGCCGCGCCAATAGGCACAAAAATAATAGCCCCAAGGGATGGAAGAGTGATATCCGTAGGTAAGTCCCCCAGCTTTGGTCGCTTCCTTAGAATTGCGCACCCAGACGGATATATCAGTTTTATGGCGCATTTGCACGGGGTAATTGTGTATATTGGAAGCGAAGTTTATCAAGGCCAGCATATTGCATACTCTGGCAATACCGGCCGCTCCACAGGCCCTCATTTGCACTTTGGCCTGTTTCGAAATGGTCAATATGTAGACCCAATAAACTATGTTAATCTGCCAAAAAGCGCGAATTTTAGGGCTGCGCTAACAGGGTAGTATTGCTCGTACTCTGTTTTTCTGGTTCTTTGACTATAAGTGCGGCATAGAATAGCATATGATTACACAAATCTTGCTTATCCCAATTGCCGCCGGGTCGATTATGCTTCACGAGCTTGCACATCTTTTGCTTGCGCATTTCTTCTTCGGCAAAAATTTGCGAAGCCTGTCAAATTCGCACTTGCCAAGCTGTCAAAGCCATCGAAAGTTTATCGCAAATATAAAGCCAAGCCTAACCGGCCTATCGGCAACAGTGCGCGGGCTGGAGAAATTATCACTTGCGCAGCGTTACGCGATTTATCTAGCTGGGCCAGCTACCAATGTCTTAATCGCTATAGGGGCGTTGGTAGTGGCCTGGCTTACATATTGCCCATACGGCATTTTATGTGGCGTTGGCCAGACATGCGATATCAATCTCGAATATGAAATGTGCATATCAAGTGGCAGTAATCTCGAATATGAAACGTGCATATCAAGTGGCATCGTGACTTCTGGCAGTGTTTTGCACCATATAATGCTGATAAATATCGTGCTAACTGCATTTAATCTGCTGCCGATTTTCCCACTGGATGGTGGGCGGCTTGCGCAGCTTTTTTTTGGTAATCGACTAGGTATACTAAGGGCAAACCGCGCCCTGCTAATGCTGGCAAAACCGGTTTCCGCCGCCATAATGGCTCTGGGTCTCGTACAGGCGATTCTTTACCCCTGGAATATCACCTTGGTGTGCGCCGGGTTTTATATAAGAAAAAAAAACAAAGCACTGCCGCCAATCCTTTACCTAGAATGGCTGCAAGCCATGAAAGCGAAACAGGCGCGAGCCGTATCCTATCCCATAAAAAAAATAACCCTACCCAAGGATGCAACCGTCAAGCAGGCGGTCGCATACCTTGGGTGGGATTATGTGTACGAGATTAAAATCGGAAGCGGGAAATACATAACGGAAGCAGAACTGCTAAAGTACATTAATATAGTCTAAGCGTATTGGCTCATTCATGTCATTAAAGAATCAGCTTATGGTCTGCATGTGGGAAACCTTGTGTGTGTCGGCTTACGGTCCATATGTGGGAAACCCACTAAAACTCACCTGCATCCCACGCCTTAATAAATTCAATAACCTCATCATATGTGGGGCTTTTTGCATTGCGTACATAAAACCCAGAAGTTGCAACTCCCAATATCAAGGATGAAAGTGGGTCAAGGCCAAGTGCCTGCCCAAGGCAGAAGCCGGAGTTGAGATTATCCCCTGCGCCTGTAGTAAGCACGGGCTTTTCGCAGTAAGGTCCGTCAATAGTAAAGTATTCGTCACCGATGGCGCAGCAGGCGGATTTAACAGGGTGTACCATTAGGCAATAAATCCCCAGCTTTTTGTGAGTCTCTACCACGGCATGTTTTAATTTTTCGCACTCGGAAGCATCTGGTATTTCTACACCAAGCACCTGGGCAACCTGGTATACCTCCTTCTCGTTAAGGCCAAGGATTGCGCGAAACTTGTCTTCAAAGCGGCTAATTAGCCCCATTGCGTTACGAAGGTCTGTATCGGTACGCTTTTCCGGGTCGGCAAGGTCAAAAAATGCAAGGGGCTTTACCGGCTTATCTTCAAGCAGTGGGAAAACTTCACATATAAGCCCTTCCCAAATCGCGCTCATATGAGGGATCATTGTCCAGTTTTCCATGCCAAAGAGATGGCTTTCATTGATTAGCTTTGCAATGCCAACCGTGCCACCAAGGGCGTTTTTAAATGCCTCCCAGGTGACTTCACCCAGCACAGAATGCTTGCCCATCATTATCTTGCCGTCTTCAAATTCCAGCGCGTCGGTGCCTGCGGCTGGGGCTAGGCTGTACACTGTCTTTGCCTTATCTGCAAGTGGCTTAAATACCGGGTGGATATCTGGTTTGCCAAGGGCACCAACATATGTTAAATCCACGCCATACTCAAGCAGCGCGTTGGAAAGTATCGGCCCGTTGCCTCCAAGCTTTGTTTGGATTGTTACCATTTCGATATTGGTGGAAAGCCCCGCGGCGCGGCTTATACGCTGGCCATAGTCGGCAATAGTCCGGATACGGGTGTAGTTGGCATAGTCTGCCCGCTTGTCAACTAGGTGGATAATCTCGTCAACGAAGCCGTCACACCCAATAATCATGTCCAACTTGAAGCCCTTTTTTGCCTCAAGTTGCGTAATTAAGTTTTGCATAAAATCCTCCCTTTTAGTGGTATCTCTGTAATTGTATAAGGCCGCTGTGCTGCTTTAATGATTTAGAAAACAGCTTTACAACCCGCATAAAACTTGCGAATGCATTTACGCAGTAAATGTGTGAGACGGGGTTTTTCCATTTTGGGGAAAAGCAATTTGGGTAGACTATACACCTCTGGAAGCTTTAATCATGCTCTCTTTCAACTCGTAGAGTCTTTGCGAAAGGTCTACCGGCATAAGCTGGGGGCGTACCAGTCGTTTGTGCTCTTCCCAAAGGGTGTCTTGCTCTTTACGTGCGTATTGCTGGATTTCTGTAACGGTGTAGTCAGGGTATACGCATTTTCCGTTTTTAAACACAGGCTCTAAAAGTTCTCGTACTGTGAAAGTGCCTGCTTTTAGGGTCATTCGCTTCCAGGTTGCAAGGGGGTCAAAAATGGTTAGGTCTTGGTCGTTTGTGACGATTTCGTCTTCCAGAGTAATTAAATCAGCCTTCATTTTGCCCGTCGCGGCGTCGTACAGCCTATAAATTTTTTTGACGCCGGGGTTTGTAACTTTAATTGGATCCTCGCTTAACTTAATCTTCGGCTGCCAAGGCTTGCCGCGGCTGGAAAGTGCCGCAAGCTTATAAACCCCGCCAAAGGCCGGGTTTTCCTTGGAGGTTATAAGATGGGTGCCAACCCCCCATACGGAAATTTGCGCACCTTGCGCTTTTAGTTCCGCAATCAAGTATTCGTCCAAATCGTTTGACGCGCTAATAAACGCGTCTTCGAATCCGGCATCGTCCAGCATCTGCCGTGCTACCTTCGACAAATATGCAAGGTCGCCGCTGTCAAGTCGTATCCCGTACTGGGAAAGTGCTATGCCTTTGTCGCGCATCTCCTCAAAAACACGGATGGCATTGGGGACGCCGGAACGTATAGTGTCATAGGTGTCCACCAGCAAGATACAGGCCTTTGGATATAAATCGGCATAGTACCTAAAGGCCTCAAGTTCTGTATCAAAGGACATTATCCAGCTATGGGCATGAGTCCCCCTTATCGGCACATCAAAAAGCTGACCGGCAAGTACATTGCTTGTGGCGGCACAGCCGCCAATCATTGCTGCCCGTGCGCCATAAAGCCCGGCATCAGGCCCTTGAGCGCGGCGCAGGCCAAACTCCAGCACCCTGTCGCCCGCGGCAGCCCAACATACCCGTGCTGCCTTTGTAGCGATAAGGCTCTGGTGGTTTACGATATTAAGCATCGCCGTTTCGATAAGCTGACCCTCGATTAAAGTCCCTGTAACCCTAATCAGTGGCTCGCCTGGGAAGACAACAGTCCCTTCGGGCACCGCATAAATATCCCCAGTAAACCGAAAAGTCTTTAAAAACTCTAAAAATTCCTCACCAAACGCGCCGTTAGAGCGCAGATAGGCCACGTCATCGTCATTAAAATGCAGGTTATTAATGTACTCAATAAGCTGCTGAAGCCCTGCGGCCACGGCGTATCCGTTGCCGCAAGGGTTTTCCCTATAAAACATATCAAATGCGGCAGTTTGCTTGCGGCCTGTGTTAACCTCGGCGTGATAGTATGCCTGCATCATTGTAAGTTCGTAAAAATCTGTAAGAAGTGTAAGGTTTCGCAATAAAATTCTCCCTTTGCTTTGCAAAGCGGTAAAATGCATGTGAAATCACCAGCAAAGCGGTTTTTCACGAGATTACTCTTTTTTAAGCGGTGTCGCAAGGGGATATTCGCAGCGAATAATACGCGACGATAAATTTTTCGTTGCGAGGTGTGATGGGGTAACAACTTGCAAAATAATGCTGTTAAGTTAAACTATACTCCGCGCCGCAATTAAGTCACAGTCACAATAATCAATTATACAAAGGATGAGTCATATGAGCATACAGTCAAGCACAACACAAGACATGCTTTTCAAAAACATAACAGCAGTAACAATGGACAAAGAGTCACAGGTTTTACACAACATAGATCTAGGGATAACAGGCCGCAAAATCACATATATAGCCCCAAGCGTTGCCACGACTCCAGCTCCAGCCGCAACCCGCACAATAGACGGCACAAACAAGGTACTAATGCCCGGCCTATACAACTGTCACACCCACGGGGCAATGACTCTACTGCGAGGCTTCGCCAACGACCGCTCCTTAGAAGACTGGCTGTTTAACCATATCTTCCCCGCAGAGCAAAAACTTACACCTAAGCTGGTCTACACCGGCACTTTGCTTGCAATTGCCGAAATGATTTCTTCCGGCACTGTGGCATTCACAGATATGTATTTTTTCATGGACGAAGTTGCCCGCGCGGCCTATGATTCTGGCGTTCTTGCCAATGTAAGCAATGCGGTTATTGGCTTTGACGCAGATAAATATGATTTTCATAAAGACAATGTCTATTCTCAGTCCCTAAACGCCTTGGATAAATATCACAATAAAGACGGCGGGCGTATCAAAGTTGAAGCATCTATTCATGGCGTTTACACATCCTTTGCCCCGGCATGGAAGCAGGTCATGGATTTTGCCCATAAGCATAACCTCGGCCTTCATGTTCACCTTTCCGAAACCAAGACAGAGCAAGATAATTGCATATCCACATACAATATGACCCCGGCCCAGGTATTTTACAAGCATGGTGTGTTTGACCTTCCATGCACCGCGGCCCATGGTGTATGGGTAACAGATGAAGATATTGCCATATTGGCAGAAAAAGGGGTCAGCATTGCCCATAATCCCCTGTCAAACCTAAAGCTTGCAAGCGGTCTTGCGCCAACATGCAAAATGCTTGCGGGTGGCGTAAATGTGGCCTTAGGCACCGACGGGATGGCCTCGAACAACTCTCACGACCTATTCGAAGAAATGAAAATGGCCTCTCTTTTGCAAAAATATGCAACCAATGACCCAACCTCGGCCCCGGCAGCATCTATACTTGAGATGGCAACGATAAACGGTGCCAAGTCTCAAGGCCGCGATAAAGAAAGCGGCAAGCTTGCCATTGGATACGACGCGGACTTACTAATGATAGACTTTGACAACCCGCGCCAAACGGCCTGCTATGACCCAACTCTAAACCTTGCATATTCCACCACCGGCCGCGACGTGGAGATGACAATCTGCCGTGGCAATGTGCTTTACGAAAAAGGCGAATACAAAACCATCGATATAGAAAAACTATTATATGACGCAAGAAACGCAATGAAGGAATTTACAAGCTAAGGGGATTTTATATGAATACCCGCTCAGAGATGATGCAGCCAAGACAAAGGCGCAATTTTCTGCACTGGATGTTCTTCCAAGAACCACGCAGAAAGCCCCACGCCAACCACGTCCATGAAGATGAATATGAAAACCAGTCCGCCCCGCCACCAAAAGAGGACGCCTCCCCAACAATAGATATCCCGATTCCCCTGCCGTTTGCTGGCCCAGCACGGCCTAAAAGTGCTGCCCCAACACAAAAAAAATGGGTAAGATTAGAAATCCTGTCTGACGGCATTAGGGAAAATATTGAACTGAACGACTTCCCAATAGAGATTGGCAGTGCAAGTAGCAGCATCATTAGGCTAAGTGATACATCAATCAGCCCGCGCCACGCCGTATTGGATTTACATAACGGCACACTAACAGTAACCGACACCCATTCTCAAAACGGGGTAAGCGTCGGAAATACTTGGCTAACCGCCGGTATCCCATACCCTGTAAAGCCAGGGGATACCTTGCTTATTGGCCGTACAAGAATCACAATTGAGGCGTTTGCGGGCCTTAAGGAGCAAGACAAAGATTATTATCATAACGGTAATAGAGACTTCATTTTTAACATAAATGAAGCGGATTTTATGCGTAAGCCAATGCCGCAAAACTGGGATAGTTTTTTAGATGTTCCCCTTTCGGCAAGCCAGCCCCAGGTTGCCGTAAAAACAACCCTGGAAAAAATATTGGATGAATCAGACGTGATGCTTTTTAGGGATGTACTAGGCCTGCCTGAGGCACCAAGGCCGCCAAAGCCGCCAAAGTCACCCCAGGCAGACCCGCCTGCAAAAAACGAACAAACTACAGCAATGCAAGCCGGCTTGGATGAAACAATCACAAACAGCCTCGAGAATGAGGTGGCAAGCGTTGGTGTGGTAGATATTGATGGCGCAGAGGTTGATGAGGCAAGCGTTGGTGTGGTAGATATTGATGGCGCAGACATTGATGAGGCAAGCGTTGGTGTGTCAGGCGTTAATGAAACAGACATTGATGAAAACGTTGGTGTGTTAGGCATTAATAACGCAGATATTAGTGTGACAAACGTTGGTGTGTCAGACATTAATGAAGCAAGCGTTAGTATGTCAGACATTGATGAAACAAACATTGATGAGACAGACATTAATGAGGCAGGCAACGACGGGGCTGTCGTTGACGAAGCAGTCAACGGGCAAACTGTATGGGAAACAAGCTCAGAGCAAGCCAGAACCGGTCAAATTACAATAGAACAGTCTAATGTGGAGCAGATTGATATAATGCATGTTAATGCGGGGCAAACGGTTCCCATGCAAGTCGATATCGACACAGCAGACATTAGTAACATTGGCGCAGTGGAATCTGAAACAGAGCCAGTCAGTCAGCATGTACGGCCTCTTTCGTCTGATGATATATTGGGTGGAATCCCTCAGTCTACGAGTTTCGTTGATGGCGAGGATTCGCATGCTTACGACGTCGACACAGATTTTTTAATCGATGATGATTCTCTTACCGCGGAGGAATTTATTGAAGCTTTGATAGACAAATCCAATCGCAAACCACGGGAACGGGTAGAGCACCCAGCAAATGACGGACTTCAAAAAGATGGCAGCAATATCGCTTTTGTCAAAAAGGACACAATGACTGCAAAAACCATATGCCCAAAATGTAATGCAGCAAGTGCCAATGGCAGTAAGTTTTGCGGAAGTTGCGGCACATCTCTTGCAGGGGCAACTCTCAAAGTTGATGAAAATGAGGCTGGCAAAAAGGCTAAATGCGGTAAGTGCGGTACTGAAAACAGCAGCAATTCTAAGTTTTGCGGCAAATGCGGTAACATGATAGATGGCAGATGATATCTAATTGCGGTACGGGGAATGGTGAGTGATGTATGAGCGGGCTTTCATTTATAAAGCAATATGTAACAAAACCAAGGACAGTTGGTGCTGTATGGCCGTCTTCGAAATATCTTGCCGCAAAAATGGTAGCCGACATTGACTTCGAAACTGCCGACACTATCGTTGAGTACGGGCCAGGCACCGGGGTGTTTACAGACAAAATTTTAAAGGCAAGAAATCCTGAAACCAAGGTTTTGCTGCTGGAGTTTAACCCGGAGTTTTGTGCTTTGCTTGACGAAAAGTATAAAGGCCAGCCAAACCTATATATCGTCAACGATTCCGCAGCAGAGGTTGGTAAATATCTGGGGCAATACGATATCAAGCTTGCAGACTATATAATCTCTGGCCTGCCTTTTGCCAGCTTGCCTTTGGAGGTCTCGTCTCGGATACTATCAGAGACAAAAAAGTGCCTTATAAGTGGCGGGAAGTTTATAACATTTCAATATACACTTCTACGGAAGGGCTTCATTGAGGAATATTTCAGTGAAATTGGCATAAAAAGAGAACTGCGTAATATCCCACCTGCATATGTGTTTTCGTGCGGCAATGAACCGGAGGTTATACAATGAACAGCAGACGTACAAAAATTATAGTTGATATTTTTATGACGGTTTTTTTAATCCTCTCATTTGTAAGGTGGGATGGGGTAGGTGGTGCTATTTACCACTTCGTTGTCGGTTGTCTTTGTGCTTTCTTTTTTTCTTTTCATGTATTTATACACAGGAAGTGGATTAGAGCTACGACTATGTCATGCTTTACTGGAAAGTTGAAAAAGGCCCTTAGGGGGAAGTACATAATCAACATGCTATTATTGGTGGTATGGGGGATTTCTATCATTGCGGGCTTTTTTGGGATTGCTCCGTTTTTTAGCGATATGGATAATATATCTGGATTTGGGCGTTTGCACGGTATTACGGCAAGGGTTGGCTTGGTGCTTCTTGTTATTCATGTTATCCAACATATACCACAGATTAAGTCGTATCTTGGTATTGGCAAGCGTGGGGCAAAATGAGAGTTAAGCACTTGCTGATAAATGTTTTGGGGTTTATGTTTTTGGGAATAGGTGCGGTTGGCGTGTTTATGCCGCTATTGCCGACAACGCCTTTTGTTATACTTGCTACTGTGTGTTTTTCATATAGCAATCGCAGAGTGTATCAGTGGCTTAAACGTACACCTTTTTTTGGGTCGTTCATTGTTAATATAGAGGAGAAACAAGGGGTTCCAATGTCGCTGAAAATCATAAGTATCATCCTTGTTTGGGTATCGCTTTCTTTTTCTATGTTTGCACTGCGTGCTTTTTGGGCTTATGTACTTTTGAGTGTAATCGGAGTTGGGGTTACTATGCATTTATTGATGTTAAAAACGAAAAGGCCAATCAGATACACAAATATTGATGAAACAGGTGAACAAAATGCCAATGATGCCGCATTCAAAAAAACCAGTGGTTAGCTATCTTCTTTATACTCTTTATGCCGTTGTGATGGCGACATGTTATGGTCTTATCACTTATTATGGGATTTTTGCACGGGGTACAGAAGGATTTGCTTTGCGTACTTACATATGGAATCTTGCGCTGATAACACTTGTGCTGTTTGTTGACAGGGTATATCTTGCCAAGCTAAAAAGGAGGGCTGACAAAAGGAAGGAGGCAAGTGTAAGAGCTAGTATAAAGGTTAGGGCTTTGCACTTTGTATCGTTTAAGGCCTCGCTTTATCTGTTTTATATGTTTGCGTTGACTGTTTCGAGGCTGATGTTGCTTTTAGATATTGGTGAGGTTGTGGCAGATTATAGTTTTAGGAATTATCTGCTTTCGATAGAGTATGGATTGATTCTCTTGGTTGCTGCGGATAAGTTTATTGACCAGTTTATAAAGGATAAGAAGCAAATGAAGGAGTTGGCGGACATATAGTTTAACGAATTAGGGCCCGTAGCCACTATCGATAAAGAGACTGTTGGCGGTAATGGCTGACCCGTAGCTATAAAAATTAAAGTGGGCTTCTCCCTTATACGTTTGAGGGATAAAGCCCACTTTTTGCTTGGTCATGACTGTTTCGTATTGGATTTGCTATAGCGAACGACTTTCGAAATCGTGATTGCGCGTCGGGTAAAATCGGCCAAAAACGCCAAGTACGCGTTTTTAGCTACCCTCCTTCAATCACGTTTCTCCATGTCGTTTGCTATAACTTACTATATTTACGCCTTTGTCGGCTCTGGATACTGGACGCCGCAGGTGTCCACGGTTACGCGCTTCATTACTTGGGGAGTATTTGGCTTATCTGAACTATTGCGTGGGGTTGTAGCAATTTGGTCAACTATCTCTTGACCGGCGATTACTTGGCCAAATGCCGCATACTGCCCGTCTAGGTGGGGGGAGGCTTTGTGCATGATAAAGAACTGGCATCCGGCGGAGTTTGGGTTACCGCTGCGTGCCATGGACAACACACCTGGGCCGTGGGCTAGGTTGTTGGGGCAGCCGTTACCGGAAAACTCACCTTTGATAGAGTAGCCGGGGCCGCCTGTGCCTTGGCCTGTGGGGCAGCCGCCTTGAATCATAAAGCCGGGGATTACCCTGTGGAAGATAAGGCCGTCATAGTGGCCTTTTTTTACTAGAGAGATGAAGTTGTTTACTGTGTTTGGGGCTACTTGCGGGTACAATTCAGCTTTGATTATGCCGCCTGCTTCCATTTCGATTGTGATTGTTGGGTTTTGCATTTTTATGCCTCCATTTTTTATTTTAGTAGTCCATCTGCCCGAAGGTGCGGGGATAGGGGATTACGTCTCGGATGTTTTTCATGCCTGTAAGGTACATTAGGCAGCGCTCGAAGCCTAGGCCGTAGCCGGCGTGTTTTACGCCGCCAAAGCGGCGTAGGTCTACATACCAGTCGTAGTCTTCGGGCTTTAGGCCAAAGCGGGCTATGCTTTCATTTAGGATATCTAGGCGTTCTTCTCGCTGGCTTCCGCCTACTAGTTCGCCTATGCCTGGGACTAGCAGGTCGGCGGCGGCTACGGTTTTGTTGTCGTCGTTTACGCGCATGTAGAAGGCTTTGATATCTCTTGGATAGTCTGTTAGGTAGACGGGGCCTTTGTAGACTTCTTCGCAGATATAACGTTCGTGTTCGGTTTTTAGGTCGGCACCCCATTCTACCGGGTATTCGAAGCTTTTGCCGGAGGCTAATAGTAGCTCTATTGCCTTGGTGTAGCTGCAACGGGCGAAATCGGCTGCGGCTACGGCTTTTAGGCGGTCTACTAGGCCGGGTTCTATCCATTGGTCGAAGAAGGCCATTTCTTCCGGTGCGTTTTCTAGTACATAGTTGATGATATGCTTTAGCATTGCCTCGGATGTTTCCATGTAGTTATCTAGGTCGGCAAAGGCCATCTCCGGCTCTATCATCCAAAATTCTGCCGCGTGGGTGGTGGTGGTGGACTTTTCTGACCTAAAGATTGGGCCGAAGGTGTACACGTCTCTAAAGCCCATTATAAAGGGCTCTACCGCAAGCTGGCCGGTTACCGCAAGGTAGGCTCTTGAGTTAAAGAAATCTTTTGAGTAGTCTACGGTGTTGTCGGGTTGCTTTGGCACGTTGTCCATTGGAAGGGTTGTGACATTGAACATTTCCCCTGCGCCTTCGCCGTCGTTGCCTGTTAGCAGTGGCGTGTGTACATAGACAAAGCCCCGTTTGTGGAAGAAGTCGTGTATCGCAAAGGCCGCGAGAGAGCGCACACGGAACACTGCGGAAAATGTGTTGGTACGGGGGCGTAGATGGGCGATTGTGCGTAAAAATTCGAAACCGTGGCGTTTCTTTTGTAACGGGTAGGTGCTTGGGCAGTCGCCTTCTAGTGTGATTGTGATTGCTTTTACCTCGAAGGGTTGCTTTGCGCCGGGGCTTTCTACTACTTTGCCCACTACTGTGATGCAGGCACCTACGCCTAGTTTTGCGGTTTGGTCGAAGCTTAGGTTGCTGGCCGCGTCGAGGGTTTTTTTTGTTTCATTAGTGTCCTTGGCGTCATGTGTGGAGTTTGCGCCTGCTTGCAGCTCGCCGTCGAAAACTACTTGTACGGACTTGAAAAATGTGCCGTCGTTTAGTTCTATAAATCCTACTTCTTTGTTGCTGCGGGTGGTGCGTATCCATCCGCCTAGTTTAATTTCCTGGCCTAGGTAGGTTTTAGGCGATTTGTATAGGTCTGTGATTTTTGTATACATATGGTTCCTCCAGTTGGTGTGAATGTGGTGTTACTTTTTAGGTTTTGGCTAAAACGACAGAAGGTGTTACTTTTTAGGTTTTGACGGAAATGACACTCTGGTCAAAATCGCTTTCCCCAAAATGACACCTGGCCAAAAATCGCTTTTGCCAAAAATGACATCCTAGCTGCCGACCGCAAAGGCGGCGTTAAAGAGTTATGCAAGAGGTTTATTAACCGCTGCGCCTAAAAATGCCTTAAACAGCGGGCTTGGCCGGGTAATACGAGACTTAAACTCTGGCCTAAACTGTACACCTACAAACCATGGGTGTATGGATGTTGGTAGTTCTACTGCTTCGACATGTTGCTCGTCTGGGGAGGTTGCTGTTTGTAGTAGGCCTGCATCTTGCAACTGGCCGCGGTATTGGTTGTTTATCCGGTACATATGGCGGAAACGCTCGTAGATTAGTGCTTCGTTATATGCCGCGTGGGTTAGGCTGTCTGGGGTAAGCTTGCAAGGCTGCGCGCCTCTGCGCATTGGGTGTTTTGCGTCGGTTTCAACCTGGGGTACGGATGCCGGCCTTGGGATAAGTTCTATTACCGGAGTTGGTGTGTCGGCATTGTCTTCGATGCTATCTGCACCTGGGAGTCCGGCAATATTGCGGGCAAATTCTATTACTGCGCATTGCATTCCTTTGCCGATTCCCAAAAATGGGATTTTATTTTCCCTGGCGTAGCGGGCGGTGCATATTAGGCCTGGGGTGCCTCTTGAGCCGTAGCCGCCTGGGATTAGTATCCCGTCAAGGCCTGCTAGGTAGTTTGGGGCACTTGTGTCGTTTATATCTTCTGCGTGTATTACAAGAGTATTGACATTTACATTGTGGTGGATACCCGCGTGCTTTAGGGCTTCGAAGACGCTTAGATACGCGTCTCGTAGCTCGTATTTGCACACTAGGCCAATATTTACTGTGCCGGTGGCAGATTTGTAGCGGTTTACTAGGCCGCGCCACTCTGTTAGGTCTGGTGGTGGTGGGTCTAGTTGTAGGCGTTTGCATACGATTTCTGCAAAGTTTTCATCTTCTAGTAGTAGGGGTACCTCATAGAGGCAGTCTACATTTGCGTTTTCTATTATGCATTCCCTGTCTACATTGCAAAAAAGTGCTAGCTTGTCCTTCATATCGTCCTCTAGGGGCCTTTCTGTGCGGCAGACTAGGGCGTCTGGGCGTATTCCTAGGGAGAGTAGCTGCTTTACGGAGTGCTGGCTTGGCTTGGTTTTTATTTCATCCGCAAAGGATAAATAAGGTACTAAGGTCACATGCACATACATTACATTGGCATAGCCTTTATCGTACATTATTTGCCTTAAGGCCTCTAAAAAGGGCAGGCCTTCTATATCGCCTACTGTGCCACCGACTTCGGAGATAATAATATCCGAGTTGTCGCCTGCGCGGCAGATACGCTCTTTTATTGCATTGGTAATATGAGGAATAACTTGAATTGTCGAGCCTTTGTAGTCGCCCCGGCGCTCGGCGTTTAGGACCTCGGTGTATATGCGACCGGCGGTTACGGCATTTCCGGCGTTGAGGTTTTCGTCGATAAAACGCTCGTAGTGGCCTAGGTCTAGGTCTACTTCCGCGCCATCTTCCGTTACATAAACTTCGCCGTGCTGGTCTGGGTTAAGCATCCCGGGGAACATATTAATGTACGGGTCAAATTTTTGAATCGTGACCCGATACCCCCTGGCTTTAAGAAGCCGTCCCAAAGACGCGGCGGTGATACCCTTGCCTAGGCCAGAGCATACACCGCCAGTCATGAAAATGTACTTTGTTTGCATACGAAAACCCCGCTTTTGAAATATTTATCTTCACGGAGTTATAATCTACAGGCAGTAATGCCGCTTGTCAAATCGTGGGGGTAGGGTAGAAGGGCTGAGTGAGGGCAGGGTGTTGTTATGCTGCGCTGCTTATACTCATATAACCTTAGCAACCAGTTGGATTGTATTATAGTATTTCCCACCTTCCGCTGCCATCATATCCAGCGTCCATTTATCATCGCCACTTTGGTCGATGCTTGCTAGATATTCTTTCCAGGCTATATCGTGACAGGTCATTTCGCTGATATCTATAATTTCTATGCCTGCTGCCTTGTAAAATAAATCCTTCCACCATTCTATGCCGCGGACGGTTTTTGCTACCTCGGGGACATCCCAGAAGGGTTGCATTTCTGGTGGGACATTATTGCCGAACTCATACTTTAGTCCGGGAAATGCTACTGCAATGTGGCCGCCTTCTTTTATATAGGGAATGAGTTTTGGTAGCATTTCCTCGTTATCGCCAAAAACATTGTACGCGCCTACTGAAATAATTGCGTCGAAATAACGCTTTGCGAAAGGTAGCGGTTGTGTTGCGTCTATTATCATTGGAACAATTTTATCCGTAATGCCAAGGGATTCGAATCGCTCATGATTTACGGTTGGGTCGGCGAATAAGTCGGTGGCGAAAACTTTCGCGCCGTATTCTTGCGCTATATATAGTGACGAAAGGCCCATTCACAGCCTAAGTCTAGGATTCGCATATCTTTTGTGATTGAGAAATGACTTGCAAGCTCTTCGGCTTGTCGTATTCCATTTGGGCCCCACATTGTTTCTTTTAATAGTGCTAGATTCTTTTCGTCTGCTACGAACTTGTCTGAAAATTTACTACTCATTGTTTTCCTCCTTTTTTGAGTTTAAATTACTGTACAATTTATGAAGCTATCGTTCAACGCTCTTTTACCAAGAGAGACAATCCCGATAGCCCATATGCCGCCTGTGGCTGGTTTTGCGCCTGCAATTGGTGTAATGGCACGTTCGATTTTATCCTCGCGAACTTCATGTTGCTTTCTTATTACAGTTCTAATTGTTTTGTGGCGTTGTTTTAGCATGGCAGGTTTATGATGTCAACAAAATATTCCATATGGATTCCATTTGGAGTATATGTGGCGGTGTATTGTGCATATTCTGCTCATCGAATACAATCATGATACATAAGGCAAATAAAGGCTAGGGTGTGTTCCCACTAACGACAATAGCCAGATTTTGCGGCAATTTTGTGCCGATTGAGGAGGTGCTGACGACGCTTGCCCATAAGGCAAGCTAGGAAGTGCCGACGAAAAGCGGTGCAAA
>Ga0123355_10001149_pt1 | contig 36742 bp, 33 predicted proteins | sample TergutEmb28metaG_3_FD_89872 | JGI IMG/M metagenome (GOLD analysis project Ga0123355, IMG submission 89872) | Embiratermes neotenicus P1 segment gut microbial communities from Petit-Saut dam, French Guiana - Emb289 P1 | ecosystem: Host-associated > Arthropoda: Insects > Digestive system > Gut ...
AGGAGTACACAAACATAAATTTTATTTGCACATAAAAGAATGTGAATTTAGATACAATTATAGAAAGAAAAAGATATACCTTTGCTTACTAAAAAATATAAGAAATAATCCGATAATATAGGATTGAACCTTATTTTTTAATTGTGCCTACTCTAAAAAAATCAGCTTTTCGGCTTCCGCTGTTATGTTCTACCAAATTCAAAATTATTTTTGAACCATCAATGTTTGTATAGTCTAACCTGACAAATCCATACCTTCTGTTAAAAAAGCTTGTCAAATAAGTCCTACCCAAACTACTAACTGCGTAAGAATGTACAATATAGCAATGCAACCTACCCATATTTGTATATAAAATTGTATCGCCTATAATTTTATAATGTGATTCAATTGTAAGATTCCCTTCCCATTCTTTCCATCTTTTGTCTCCAAACTGTTGCCCCACCTCTAAACTCCAGCTCCATTCTCTCCCAATTGTATGTGGTTTTAAAATATACGGGAATGGATTTATTGCTAATATTCTAAAAAAACTTTGTCTAGGTGGATGAATCCAAACTTTTTTGTCGTTTTCAATTATAGTTGCTGCCTCTTGAAAACGCAATAATGGAGGATATCGCTTTTCCAATAATCTGTCTTTCAAATCTTCTATCTCTCTGTCTTCCTTATCGCTTAATCCTAACAATCTCACAACGTCAAATTCGACAATTCTCATTACAACTCTATCTATCTTTTGAGTAGCTTGTTTCATTAAAAGAATATTTATAGAATCCATAGTGCTGCAGGGTTTGTATTCATACTCATAAATCCATTCATTGCCAATTTCAAAAATTGAGCTATTTATAAAATGACCAAAATTTTGCGATTTGACTGAAAAAATAAATAAATGCAACATGCAAAATATTACTAATAAACTTCTATTGTGAACTATCATAAAATTTCTTGTTGTTTTATATGTACATATAAAAAATGGTTCAAGATTAGAATAATGGTTTATTTCTTATATTTTTTAGTAAGCAAAGGTATATATTTTTCTTTCTATAATTGTATCTAAATTCACATTTTTTTATGTGCAAATAAAATTTACGTTTATGTACTCCTCTGAACTTAGCTAAACGTACTTTGCATAGTCCCCAAAAGTTTTAATACCATTGATATGATTGTTTCCTTTTGCGAACTGATTTTCTCTGTGTTGAACCATGACCTCTTATTCATCGAACACGCCTTGCTCCAAAATAACTTTCATCAAGTTCTATTTCTCCATTTTCAAACGGACTTTCTGATTCACAAATTTCTGCTATCCTTTACAGTGTCAAAATTCTTTCGGACGAAAGTAAAATGATGGGAAATAGTAAGATTGTGAAAAAATAGCGTTGAAACAATTTTCTGAATAACACAATATAAAGTCTACCGAAAAATTTCTCGTTCTTCAGTAGACTTTTATTATTCCATAAATCTGGCAAGGTTTTTGCACAAAAAACACCAAAAAGTGCAAAAAACAAAAAAACATTTTAGATTTCGCAAATAGATTTTTATCTTTGTACCCAATATCAAAATTCGGTTTGACTCGGATTTATCCAAACATTTAATAACGAGGAGGATTTTACTATGTTATATTTGATGAACAACAATGAAGGTACGGCGTGCGAGATAGAAACCGCAATGGAAGCCCAAAACGCGGATATTCGTCTGCTTGGGCAAATGTTGGGCGATACCATTCGCGAAGTGGAAGGCGAACATATTTACAATCTGATTGCAAATTTGCGCGAGTTGTCTTTGCGCTTTCACCGTCAGAATGACCAAGATGCGCGTGCCGAAATGGAAACGATTTTACACAATCTTTCCGACGATGAAATGACCAAAGTAACTTCTGCCGCAGGATATTTTTCAACGCTTTCTAATATTGTAGAAGACCATTATCACACGCTTCGTTGGCGTGAACATCAGGTTGCCGGTTATTTGGCGCGTGAAGGAAGTTTGGAAGCGGGAATTGAACTCGCCAAGTCGAAAGGTTTTGACGATGCACAACTCAAAGATTTTTTCCGGAATGCTTGCATCGTTCCGGTTTTGACCGCGCACCCGACAGAAGTTCAACGTCGTTCGATTTTGGATAGTCTCAATGATATTGCCAATTTACTCAACATTCGCGACCGACAATCGCACACAAAAGAGGAGTTTGAAGTTATCGACCTCGAGCTTCGTACCCAAATTCTCGCGCTTTGGCAAACACGCGTGTTGCGCAGTTCAAAACTTTCGGTGTTGGACGAAGTAAAAAATATGCTTTCATTTTTCGACAGCACTTTTTTTACCGCCGTGCCGAAACTTTACGCTTCGGTTGAGCGCATTATCGGTGATGAAACGGAGGAATTGCCTGCATTTTTGCAAGTGGCAAGTTGGATTGGCGGCGACCGCGACGGAAATCCGTTTGTTGATGCCAATGTGCTGACCGAAACACTTACGCGCCACGCCGAACGTGCTTTTTCATTTTACATTACCGAAGTCGGATTGCTTCACAGCGAACTTTCGATTACGGCTTTACAGTCAAAAATAACGCCCGAATTGCAAAAGTTGGCAGACGAATCGCCCGACAAATCGGCGCACCGTGCTGATGAGCCGTATCGCTTGGCACTTGCAAATATTCAGGCGCGATTGGTCGCAACATACGAGCAACTGCTCGGTCGAAAACCATCAGTTGCGGTAGAATATTATGTGCGCGACGCGGTGGTAAAACCGTATTTGCCCGGCGGATTTATTGCCGATTTGACAATTATTGAGCAATCGCTTTTGCAAAACGGTTCGAAATTGTTGGCACAAGGCAGGTTGGGTAATCTTTTGCACGCCGTTCGCGTGTTTGGCTGGACGCTCGCTCCGCTTGATTTGCGCCAAAATTCTGCCGTTCACGAATGCGTAATTGCCGAATTGTTGGAATTTATCTATCCCGAAACAAATTATTTGAAGTTGGACGAAGCGCAACGCGTAGAAGTTTTGGTCAAAGAACTTTCCACTTCGCGACCGCTCGTTTCGCGCCACGCAGAATACAGTGCCGAAACGGCAAAAGAACTCGCCATTTTCGATGCAGCGCGCGCGGCGCATTTGCGTTACGGAAAAGGTTGTATTCGCACGTCAATTATCTCAAAAACAGACGGTTTGTCGGATATTCTCGAACTTGCCGTTTTGCTCAAAGAAGCAGGAATGTTGCGGTTATCTGAAAATGCATTAGACGTAAATCTCGTGCCTCTTTTTGAAACAATAGCCGATTTGCGCGCCGCTTCCGGAATAATGGACGCTTTGCTTTCCTTGCCGTTTTACCGCAAATTGATTGAAGGTCGCGGAAATGTGCAGGAAGTGATGATTGGTTATTCCGACAGCAACAAAGACGGCGGTTACATCACTTCTCGCTGGGAACTTTACCGCGCCGAAGTTGAATTGGTCGAACTTTTTGCCAAACACGGCGTAAAAATAATGCTTTTTCACGGTCGCGGTGGCTCGGTTGGTCGCGGCGGCGGACCAAGTTATCAGGCAATTTTGGCACAGCCAAAAGGCGCGGTTCAAGGAAAAATCCGCCTCACCGAACAAGGCGAAGTTATCGCCGCCAAATATGGCAACGCGGAAGTTGGCAGACGAAACCTCGAAGTTATCGTTGCCGCCACGCTCGCCGCCACATTGGATTTAACGGAAAGCGAACAAACCGACGAGCGTTTTTTGAACACTTTCGGCGAACTTTCCGACTCAGCTTTTTCTGCCTATCGAAATTTGGTGTACGAAACCAAAGGCTTTGAGGATTATTTTTGGCAATCGACCGTAATTTCCGAAATTGCTTTGCTCAATGTCGGCTCTCGTCCGGCTTCGCGCACGCAAGGTCGCGATATTGAAAATCTGCGCGCCATTCCTTGGGTTTTTTCGTGGTCGCAATGTCGCGTGATGTTGCCCGGTTGGTACGGATTTGGCTCGGCGGTTGAAAATTTACTGAAAAAATACGGCGAAAAAGAAGGAATAGAACTTTTGCAATCGATGTTTCAGAATTGGTCGGTATTTTCAACTTTACTTTCCAATATGGAAATGGTTTTGGCAAAAGCTGATATGAGCATCGCCGCGCGTTACGCCGATTTGGTTGAGGACAAGGCTTTGCGCGATTCCATTTTTCCGCGCATTGTGGCAGAATACGAACGTTCAAAAAAATATTTACTCGCCATTACCGGACAGCAAGCATTGCTCGACCGCAATCCAACGCTTCGCCGAGTAATCAGCAGTCGCGTTCCGTATCTCGACCCGCTCAATCACGTGCAAGTCGAGATGCTTCGCCGTTACCGCGAACAAACACGCGACGGAAGTCCCGAAAGTGCAAACGAACGCACTCGTCGCGGAGTTCATATTTCGATAAACGGAATTGCTGCGGTGTTGCGGAATAGTGGGTAGAGATTAAGAGTCTGTTTAAATTTTTTCAAAGAATTGTGTTTCAAATTTAAACAGATTCTTATTTTTTGTGTTTTGTAAGCTAAAAACCCACATTCCCAAAAAAGTCAACAAACCATTCAACATCAACAGCTCATATCCGAATGAATAACCCCAAAAATTAGAACTTATCCAATTCAACAATCCGCAAATTATGGGCGAAGCAACCGCAATGTAAGGTACAAATTTATCGGTCGTGCGCCATTTTGTGAACAGCCCAAAAGCGTACATTCCCAATAACGGACCGTAAGTATAAGCCACAATCGTGAAAATGGCATCAATTACGCTTTTGTTGTTTGCTGCTTTAAATAAAAAAATTATCAGAATGAAAATCAGCGAGATACAAGTGTGAATTTTCATTCGCATTCGTTTTGCTTTTTGCGCATCTTGCTGTTGAATTCCGAGAATGTCGACCGAAAAAGAAGTGGTGAGCGAAGTCAAAGCCGAATCGGCACTCGAAAATGCCGCCGCAACAATGCCGACAATGAATAAAATCAAACTCGCTTTTCCCAGATAATTTGCCGCGAACATCGGCAAAATTTCATCGGAAGCATTCGGCAACTGAATATTATTTTGACTTGCGAGCATCAACAGCATCGCACCCAAGCCAAGAAAAAGAAAATTTATCGGCACAAACGAAATTCCGTACCAATACATATTTTTTTTCGCTTCGCGTAAATTCTTGCAAGTCAGGTTTTTTTGCATCATATCTTGGTCAAGTCCGGTCATCACGATTACAATGAAAATTCCGCTGAAAAACTGTTTGAAAAAATTTTGCGTGCTGTGCCAATCGTCAAAAACAAAAATCCGCGTTTGCTCGCTTTGCGCCAGCGTAGCAACCATTTCGCCGAAATCCATATCAATCAATCGCGCCGTTTGCACAATGATTAAAACCAGCGCACCAAGCATCACAACGGTTTGAAGCGTGTCAGTCCAAACAATGGTTTTTATTCCGCTTCGGAACGTGTAAAGCCAAATCAAAAGCACTGTAAAACAAACATTTGTCCAAAAAGGAACGCCGAGCGAATCGAAAACGAAAGTCTGCAAAATGAGCGCAACAATGTACAATCGCGCCGCTGCGCCAATCATTTTCGAAAGCAGGAAAAACGATGCGCCTGTTTTGTACGAATACCTGCCGAAACGCGTATCGAGATAGGTGTAAATCGTCGTCAGATTGAGTTTGTAATAAAGTGGAAGCAATACTTTTGCAACCACCAAATAACCGAAAAAGAAGCCGAAAACGGTTTGCATATACGTGAAATCGATACCGCGCACCATTCCGGGAACGGACACAAAACTGACGCCCGAAAGCGACGCGCCAATCATTCCGATAGACACAATCCACCAAGGCGATTTTCGGTTTCCGAGAAAAAATGCGTCGTTGTCCGTGCTTTTTCGACCAACAATGAACGAAATCAACATCAAAACGAGAAAATATGCAATGATTATTAGTAGAATCAACATTGGATTTCAGACTGTGCGTCATTGCGGGCTTGACCCGCAATCTCATTTTTCGGGAGATGCTGAAACAAGTTCAGCAAGACACTTTTTTAGATGATTTTTAACTCGACAAAAATATAAAAAATTTTTCGTAGATTTGCACTTTCTATCGAAACAAATATGGGTCAACAATTTTCGTCTTTGCTTCTCGAAAATGCTGTGAATGAATTTGCCAAACTTCCGGGAATCGGAAGAAAAACCGCGCTGCGTTTGGTGCTGCACTTGTTGAAACAGCCGGAACAAAACGTCGAATTGTTTGGAAATGCACTCATTCAACTGCGAAAAGAGATACTTTATTGCAAAGTTTGCTACAATATTTCCGATACCGAAACTTGTCGAATTTGCAGTAATTCGGCGCGCGACCGCGAAACGATTTGCGTGGTGGAAAACATTAAAGATGTGATGACGATTGAAAATACGCAGCAATTTCGCGGACTTTATCACGTTTTGGGTGGAATAATTTCACCGATGGATGGCGTTGGACCAAAGGATTTGGAAATAGAAAGTTTAATCAATCGCGTTGGCGACGAAAATATAAAAGAAGTGATTTTGGCGTTAAGCACCACGATGGAAGGCGATACGACCAATTTTTACATTTTTCGGAAACTTGCGCCGTTTGATGTGAAAATCACGACCATCGCACGCGGAATTGCCATTGGCGATGAATTGGAATATGCTGACGAGGTTACGCTCGGTCGCTCGATTTTGAATCGGGTAGAATTTAAAGTATAAGCCCCTCCAAACCTCCCCACAGGGGAGGCTTATTGCAGGACTTTAATTCGAAAATTTTAGAAAATCGAAAAAGTAAAATAAAATTATGAATAAAAATTCAACAAATTCAGCAAGTTTGGAAGCCTCCCCTTGTGGGGGAGGTTTGGAGGGGGCTTGCAAACAACTCAAATTTCTTTATTACGGATTTTTCGGATTAGCCGCTGTGCTTTTCACGTTGGTTATGTACACTTATTCTGCTTTCGCGGGAAAAGAGGCGATTGTTGAAGCAAACAGCACGGCGGGAATTGCACTTGCAACGATTTACATTCTTTTTTTGATATGTTCTATTCCGATAACGTTGAAAGTTTTTAACGTGAAAGTGAAAAAACTTTCCGAACTCGAATCGTTGGATGAAAAAATAGAACGATACAAAAAATATGCGTTTTTGCGAATGTCGGTAATGGGTTTTAATATGTTGCTCGGAATCGGAGTTTTTTATCTTTTAAACTCCGATTCGTTGATTTTTGGCATCGCAGTTGCCGCTATCACACTCGTTTTTTGCAAACCATCGGAAGCAAAAATGATTTCGGAATTAAATTTAGAAGAAGAAATAGAAGAATATGTTGATGAAAACGAAATCTCTTAAAATTGTAACAACATTTCTTGTTTTTACGGTAACGATATTCGTATTTTGTCAATCCAAGCGAATTCAGCAGTCTTCTACAAAAGAAGATACATATTCATTACCCGAAATATTTCCATTACAGCAACTAACAGGAAATACAGACTCAATGCTGACAAGTAAATATATGAATGCTGATACCGCAAATTTTCAGAGAATGGAATCATTGTGGAGAAGTGTATGTCAAATAAATGAATCCATGAGAAAAACTATTCAAAAGAAAAGAAGTGAATATCCCGAATCTAAAATCAGTAATATTGACGAAGTAAGCCAATGGTTACTTGAATTATTTAGCTCCTGGGGTGGTTGTTATAGTGCGCGTTATTATAAGCAAGTTGAAGATGGTTTTTTAATAAAAGGATTTCGGGGACCATTTTATTGGCAAGGTTCATTTTGTAGAGATATAATGTGGAGAATGTTTTTGGTTAGTCATGACCACAATATATTGGAGATAAAAAGCTGGACGATAGATAATATATGTCCGCGTGTAAGTTTTGAAATACATTTTCCCGAATTTGAAAATGCAGAAGTTCGTTATCCCGAAATACCAGATTACAGTATCAATAGTTTTCTTTCAAAGAATGTTAGATATCCTCTTATGGCTCTTGAAAGTGGAATACAAGGGAGAGTTTTAGTGTCTTTTATCGTTGAAACAGATGGCTCAATTACAGATATTGAAATTGTGAGAAGCGTTGATAGACATTTAGACGCAGGAGCTATTAGAAGTATAAGACGCACAGATGGTCAATGGATTCCGGGTACGAAAAATGGCGAAAAAACACCAATGGAAATAAAAGTTGAGTTTGATTTTGGTTGGAGATAAAATAAATTCTAAATTTTGAATTCCTGCGAAACAAATGCAATTCAAAACTCAAAATTCTCTAAATATTTAAAAATATGCTTATAGCCGTAGATTTTGACGGAACAATCGTGCAACACGAATATCCGAAAATTGGAAAAGAAATACCGTTTGCAATTGACACATTGAAACGTTTACAAAGTGATTTTCATCATTTGCTTGTTCTTTGGACTGTCCGCGAAGGAAAAGAATTGGAGGAAGCGGTTGAATACTGTCGCACGCGCGGATTGGAGTTTTACGCCGTAAATGCGAGTTATCCCGAAGAAGTTGTTGAAGAAGGTTACGTGTCGCGAAAAGTGAATGCCGACCTCTTTATCGACGACCGCAGTTTGGGCGGACTTCCCGATTGGGGCGTAATTTATCGTATGATTGCGACTGAAAAACACCTCCAACCGCCAACAAATGAACTGAAAAGCGAATATTCGAACAAGAAAAAAGGATTTTTTCAACGCCTAATCGGATGATAAAAAGACTGCAAGACAATAGACAAAAAGACTTTCGTCTATTGTCTTGTAATCTTTCGTCTTTTCATCTTGTAGTCTATTGTCTTTACTATCAGTCTTAAAAAAATGCTTGAAAACGAAAAAATAAAATTACGAGCCGTTGAGCCGGAGGATTTGGAAATTTTGTACCATTGGGAAAATAATCCAAACTATTGGCACGCAGGCGAATTGCGCGTTCCGTACTCGAAATTTGCTTTGAAACAATACATTCTTTCTGCAAGAAAAAACATTTACGAAAACAAGCAACTTCGATTTATGATTGAGTTGAAAACGCTGAATGTGACTGTCGGCACGATTGATTTGTTCGATTTTGATGTATTCAACAGCCGAGTTTCACTCGGCTTGCTCATCGACGAGCCGTACAGAGGAAAAGGTTTGGCAGAGGAAAGTGTGATGCTGATAGAGGAATTTGTTTTTAATTACCTAAAAATAAATCAGTTGTACGTACAAATAGCCGAACTGAACGAAGCGAGCGCAACGCTTTTTGCAAAACTTGGATTTGAAAAAACTTGCGTGTTGAGAGACTGGATTTCTACCGAAAACGGATTTGAAAATGTGATTTTGTATCAGAAATTTCGGAACTCTATCTAAAGAATTTATGCAAGAAATAGAACGAAATTTTTTAGTTTCAGGCGATTTTCACCCCGCTCGGACAACGGCTGTGCCTTGTCCGTTTTATCAAAACAGGTTTTACCTGTAAAGAAACAAAATCCAAAAATTGCGGATTTGTTTTTTTAAACTTGCCGTGAAACGGCAAAATTCGCGGGCTTTTTTGGCTTCGCCGAAAGGCAAGATAAAATTTAATTGGATTTTTACGTTTTTCTGAACTTCATTAAAAAACAGGATTTTATTAAAATCCTGTTCGTTTTTTGACAAAATAGAGTTTTCTACTTTGTAGATTGCACTACTTTAAGCGGGCTGGATTGCTTCAGATGGACAAACATCCACGCAAGCTCCGCAATCTGTACAAAGCTCGGGGTCAATTGTATAAATATCGCCTTCCGAAATTGCCTCCAATGGACACTCACTTAAACAAGCTCCACAAGCAATACAATCTTCTGTAATAACGTAAGCCATTTTTCTTTATTAATTTTGTTAATACTAATTAGTGCTTGCAAATGTATAACTTTTTTCGGTTTTTGCAAAATCTTTTTGCCTTTCATCGAATAAAAATACGGATATTTGCAGAAATACTTTTCAAGTTGTGTTGCTAAAATTTTTCTGATTTTGGTTGCGGCAATTCTTATTATTAGAATATTTTTGAGAAAAAAGAAGCAAAAATTTTTCCATTTAAATAAAAAGCTCTATATTTGCAGTCCTTTTTGTTGACAATCAAAAACATAGCATATATAAACTAATAAACTTATAAAAAATGACTAAGGCAGACATTGTAAATGAGATTGCAAAAAACACGGGAATTGACAAAGCGACTGTGTTGGCAACGGTAGAAGCTTTTATGGAATCGGTTAAAAGCTCGTTATCGAAGAAAGAAAATGTTTATTTGAGAGGTTTTGGTAGTTTTGTTGTGAAACATAGAGCAGAAAAAACGGCTCGTAATATTTCAAAAAACACGACTATTATTATTCCGGCTCACAGCATTCCTGCGTTCAAACCGGCAAAAACTTTTATGAGTAAAGTAAAATAGTTTCCAATCAAGTAAAAAATAGAAAGAATATGCCAAGCGGTAAAAAAAGAAAAAGACATAAAATGTCTACGCATAAACGTAAAAAAAGACTTAGAAAAAACAGGCACAAAAAGAAATAAAGTCTTTGTCAGTTTTTTAGTATAAGTCGAAAAAACAAAAACAAACTTAACAGCGCGAAAGTCTTGGCTTTAAGTTTGTTTTTCTTTAATATTTTATAAACTAAAAATCAATTTAAAAGTGAACAGCGAATTAGTAGTAGATGTCAAATCAACTGAAATATCTATTGCGCTGCTTGAAAACAAACGCCTTGTAGAGCTTCACAAAGAAGGACGGGAAGAACAATTTGCCGTCGGGAACATCTATATGGGAAAGGTAAAAAAGATAATGCCCGGTTTGAATGCAGCTTTTATAGATATTGGACACGAAAAAGACGCTTTTCTGCACTATCTTGATTTAGGTTTAAATTTCAACACCATTGCTCAATTTACGGAACAGGCATTGAGCGACTCGAAAAAAATGCCTGTTACATCAAAATTTAAACTGCTTCCCGAACTGGACAAACAAGGCTCAATAGGCGATATTTTAAAGTTGGGGCAACAGATTTTGGTGCAAATAACCAAAGAGCCGATTTCAACAAAAGGTCCGCGATTGACTGCCGAAATATCTATTGCAGGGCGTTTTTTGGTATTGATTCCTTTTGCCGATAAAATATCGATTTCGCAGAAAATAAAAAGTGACGGCGAGCGCGCACGACTTCGACAGCTGATACAGAGCATCAAACCGAAAGGTTTCGGAGTGATTGCAAGAACGGCGACCGAAGACAAAAAAGTGGCGGAACTCGACAACGAACTGAAAATTTTGGTGAAACGATGGGAAGAAACCATTCTCAAAATACAGCAATCGAAAGGAGTCAGCCTTATTTTGGAAGAGATGGGTAGAACGGTTGGAATAATACGCGATTTATTCAACCAAGATTTCACGGAAATACACGTGAACGAGCCTGAAACGTACGCCGAAGTTCGTAATTATGTGGAACTCATCGCTCCCGAACGAAAGAATATCGTGAAACTGTATCAAGACGAAATACCGATTTTTGACAGTTTAAATATTACGAAACAAATAAAATCGTCGCTCGGAAGAACGCTTTCTTTTAAAAGCGGAGCGTATTTGATTTTCGAACGCACCGAAGCACTGTACGTAATTGACGTAAACAGCGGAAACCGCTCAAAAGCCGGAAACGGACAAGAGGAAAATGCGTACGAAGTAAATCTCGCAGCGGCAGAGGAAATAGCTCGTCAGCTTCGTTTGCGCGACATCGGCGGAATTATTGTTGTTGATTTTATCGATATGCATAACAGCGAACATCGTAAAAGTTTGCTCGAAAAGATGCGCGAATTTATGGCTAATGACAGAGCCAGACACAACATTTTGCCTTTGAGCAAATTCGGCTTGCTGCAAATGACACGTCAGCGCGTTCGTCCGGCGGTAAACATTCACGTCGATGAACCTTGCGCTACTTGTTTCGGCAGAGGAAAAATGAAACCATCCATTCTTTTCGTCGATGAGTTGGAAGAGAAATTGGAGTATTTGGTAAATGAACTAAAAGTAAAAGACTTTGTATTCTACATTCATCCGTATGTTTATGCATACGTTAATCGAGGAATTTTCTCGTCTATTAAGCGTAAATGGCGAAAGAAATTCGGTCGAGGCTGCAAGATTGTTCCGTCGCAGCAATTAGGATTTTTGCAATACAAAGCACAAGACAAAAAAGGTGTTGAAATTGACCTGCAAGAAAAACAGGAAAACGCTTCGTGAAATTGTGAAAACGCGAATTAAGCGAACTGAAACGAATTGCGCGGATTAACTCGAAAAGGTTAACCCGCGCAATTTGCATTTTTCTGTGAAAGAACTATTTCTTTTTAATCAGAGAAATAATCCACAACAAGATAATTGCACCGACCACAGCGGCAACCAAACTACCCACAATGCCGAGAAACGCAATGCCGAGCAATCCGAAAACCCATCCGCCGAGAAATCCGCCGACGATACCAACCAAGAGGTTAATCCAAAAACCGAAACCTCCGCCTTTCATAATCAAACCGGCAATGTAACCGGCTAATGCGCCAATGGCGATAAAAAGAATGAAACTTAACATAAAAATAAAATTTAGATTAATAATTAAACGTCAAAAGTAATGATAACACATCATATTCGCAAATTTAAAGCAAAAAAATCAAAAAATCTATCAAGAGGTCAATAGCGTTTTGAAACTTCGTTCCAATCAACGATGTCCCAAAGAGCTTTCATTTGGTCGGCTCGCCGATTTTGATAGTCGAGATAATATGCGTGTTCCCACACATCGAATGTCAGCAATGGATTCAAACCGCGCGTGATGGGATTTCCCGCATTACTTTCTTTTTCGATAGAAAGCTTGCCGGCATCGTCGCTTACAAGCCACGCCCAGCCCGAGCCAAAAATACTGACAGCCGCTTTTTCAAATTCATCCTTGAATTTATCTAACGAGCCGAAAGTTTGGTCAATGGCTTTTGCCAATTTTTCGTTTGGCGCAGTTCCTTTTTTCGGAGTAAACGTCAGAAAATAAAAATTGTGATTCCAAACCTGCGCGGCATTATTGAAAATCGCGCCATTCGACTGCTTCACAATTATTTCTAAATCAGCATTTTCAAATTCCGTTCCGACAATCAAATTGTTCAGATTATTCACGTACATTTGGTGATGTTTTCCGTAATGAAAACTCATTGTTCGTTCACTTATCACAGGTTCTAACTTGTGTAGAGTGTACGGCAATTTTGGTAGTTCAAATTTCATATTATTTTCTCTTTTCTGTTATTTAAACAAAATATGACGACTTTTGTTCGATTTTGTTGCACGTTTTATAAAAAAATATAAGAATAAAGGAGCTGACAAAAAAAGCCAATACCGCTAAACGCACTCAAAATGTTTCTAAATGCTAAGCTGGCATAAAAACACAAAAAAAAACGATTATTTTGCAGTTTGTAAAATTATTTTATACATTTGCAAAACAAATAGTTATTAGTTTAATTTTTAAAATTATTATCTTATGAAAAAACTAACTTTATTCATGGTTTCCGCTCTTTTTGTTGGCGGAGCATTCGCGCAAGTGGAGATTACATCTTCAGGAGAGATTAGTCTGCCAACCGACAACACGCCTATCGCCTTTAGGTTGAGTAATTTGCATGCTGGAACTACGGGAAGTCTCATCAACTCCAACGTGTCTTTCGGGTTTGGAGCTTTACCGAGCTTTAACCTTGGTACCCCTAATGATCCCGCCACCGGAGCTTTACCGGGTGTTAGACGTGGGAGTGCTAATACCGCCATTGGAGTTTTTACACTTCGCAACAATACAACCGGCAGCGACAATACCGCCATCGGTTTTGAAGCGCTTCGTGACAATACAGAAGGTAACCGTAATACCGCCAATGGATTCAGAGCACTTTGGGAAAATACAGCCGGTGCTCGTAATACCGCCACTGGAGCTTTTGCGCTTCACAACAATCTAACCGGCAACGACAACACTGCCACTGGGGTTTCTGCACTTGAACGTAATACAACAGGCAGCAACAATACTGCTTATGGTGCTTTTGCGCTTCAACACAACAGAACAGGCAGCAACAGTACAGCTACCGGTAACTCTGCACTTCGGAACAACAATACAGGTAGCAACAACACAGCCACTGGTAATTCTGCACTTGCTTTTAACATATCGGGTAGTAATAATACAGCTGTAGGCTTCGAAGCACTTTGGCGCAACACTGCGGGTAACAACACTGCACTTGGTGCTTTTGCGCTTCGCAATACCACTACGGGCAGCAGCAATACTGCCGTTGGTTTCGAGGCTCTTTTTGCAAATACAACAGGTAGCGGGAATATTGCTGTTGGCAGCAGTGCACTTCGCTCCAACACAACAGGTGGTAGTAATATCGCCATTGGTGGCAGTGTACTTCGCTCCAACACAACAGGTAGTAGTAATATCGCCATTGGTGGCGGAGCACTTGGAACAAATAGGACTGGTAATAACAATATTGCCATTGGTGTTCAGGCTCTTGATTGGAATGAGACAGGCTGGAGTAATACGGCCATCGGCACGATGGCACTTGCAGAGAATCAAACTGGTCGTGGCAACACTGCTGTGGGCACTCAGGCTCTTTACTTTAATATGGGCAACTTCAACACCGCTGTTGGTTATTCGCCTTTGGCAGAGTTTCACTTATCCACAGCAAATAACTCTACAGCCATCGGTTTCGATGTGTACATTACAGCAAGCAATCAGGTAAGAATCGGCAACAGTAGCGTTACCAGTATTGGCGGTTTTCGTGCATGGTCTAATCTTTCCGATGGACGAGCAAAGACAAATATTAGCAGGAATGTTCCCGGACTTGATTTTATCAATCGCTTGCAACCAGTTACTTACAATATGGATTTAGTTGCTGCGGATAAATTGTTCGGAATTGACCGAACAGCGAGAAACAGTGATGAAAATTCACTTGCAGAGTCTTTGTCACAGGAGCAGCTGGATATTATGGAGCAATCGCGAAAAACAAGGCAAAAACAAGTAAATACCGGTTTCATTGCGCAGGATGTAGCAGAAGCAACTCGAAGCATCGGTTACGATTTCAGCGGTGTGGATATTGACGAAATGGGTATTTACAGTTTACGTTATGCTGAATTTGTTGTGCCTTTGGTGCGAGCAGTGCAGGAACTCAGCGCACAAAACGAACAACAACAAGCATTAATCCAAGACTTGCAACACCAAATTAATGATATGCGAAATCCGGGCATTATCAGACCGTTTTCGGCAGAAGCTGATAAATACGGATTTAAATTTCAACGCTATGCCAAACGAAATAAGAGAAGCTGTTTTGCATCAAAACGTACCAAATCCTTTTTCTCAATCTACGCAGATAGGATTTTACTTGCCCGAAAGTGTGCGCACAGCAAGCCTGATTATTTTTGATATGACCGGCAAGCAATTAATGCAAATTCCACTTACACAGCGCGGTGAGGGAGTAGAACTTATACAAGGTTCACATCTTGCGCCGGGTATTTATCTCTACGCACTCATTGCTGACGGTAGAGAAGTAGATGTGAAACGAATGATTTTAACGCAGTAAATTTATAGGAGATTTTATTATGAAAACAAAAAATATAATTTTGATACTTCTGCTCTCGTTGTCAATAGGGTTTGTTACAGCACACGACAAAGTAGAGTGGTTTCCCATAGGTGCAACATGGCACTATCAGTTCAGAGATGGTGGTTGGGGTATGAATCTACAACTACGAACGTTTGTCGTTGAAAAAGACACTGTTATCGATGGAAAAAACGCTCGCGTAATACGCGGTGAAAATATTGAACATATCGTATATGAAAACAACGGCAGGGTTTACTATTACTTTCAAGGAAAATACAGAAAAATATTCGATTTTAGTGTGGGAATTGGTGATATTGTTGAATTTGAGTTTAAAACAATAAAGGACTTACCGGATTGTTATCCGGTTGATTGCTGGGATCATTCCACGTTTGACTTAGACACTACAATCGTTCTGCCGATGCAAATTGAGAGGATATCAACACGAATTATTGATGGTGTGGAGTTGAGAGAAATTTTAGCATCTTATTTTTATGAAGGAACTTATTATGCTTGGCAATTTCAACATCACTATATAGAAAAAATAGGTGTTGATTACTCATTTAATCAACGTGGAATATTTCCTGTAATGCCTAGTTGGGGCATCGCGCTGTGGGATGCTACCAGACTGAGATGCTATCGAGACGATGATATTGAGTATATTACAAACTGGTGGATATCATTTGGTGAGGGTAGACCTTGCGATTATGACCCCACTTCTTCTGTAAGGCAACCGGAGACAAATCAAGATATTGTATTGTTTCCCAATCCGGCACAAAACATATTAACGATTTCCGCAAAAACAGAAATCTTACAGAAAGTGAATATAAGCATACACGATGTAACAGGAAAAGTTGTTTTTGAGAAAAATGCGCATTTGCCTTTTGAGCTAAATGTAGAACATTTACAATCGGGCGTTTATTTTATTCGTATTTTTGATGAAGGCACAAGACGTTTAAGCTCTAAAAAATTTATAAAGAAATGAAAAGGTACTTTCTTGTTTTATTGTTGCTCGGCTGTTTTATAGAATACAGTCGGGGCTGTGGGTTTGCGGTAGAATTGAAACTAAAACCTCAAATGAGCCGAAGTTTTTCGGCAGCAACCGATGTTGAAATTAGAGCCTTATCAACAAGGCACGGCGTGGAGTTAAGACAATCTTATCCGGGAGCAAGAACTCCGGAGTTGTTATTGTATTATACTTTAACAGGAGAACAAGTGAATGTAGAAAGTGCTGTTAAAGATTTTTTTGCGACAGGTAAATTTGAAAGTTTTGTTCGTGAATTTGAGACCATTTACATTGATATACCTGACAATGATTTTTATGTTCGTGGTATGGGTGGGCAATTTCATTCGTCTCCATGTGCAAACCCTATTTCGGTAAACGACCCTCATTTTATGGATGAACACGGTTGGCCGCTCAGATTAATAAACGTACCGTGTGCATGGACAATTACTACGGGAAATCCGAATGTGCTGATTGGTATTGTAGATACAGGATTTAACACAGAACATGAAGATTTACGAAATCAGATTGTATATGCATTTGGGCCGCCGGGCGTAGGCAGCAGTCATGGAACCGCTGTAGCAAGTGTCGCTGCCGCAGAAACAAATAACGGACGCGGAATGGCAGGTGTTGGATATAACTCGAGAATTGTAACTTATCGAACAAGTTTAAATGGTGCTGTCATCCGTACTGCAATTTGGAACTTATATCAAATGGATATACCAATACCGGTTATCAATGTGAGTCTGTCAAGTACAGGGCTAAACCGATTAGCGGCTCAAGAAATCACTGAGAGCGGAATTACATTAGTGCTTTCTGCGGGAAATGGTCCAAGAGATCAACAACATGGTGATATTGCAGATATTCCGGGCGTAATTGTTGTTAGTAGCGTTAATCAAAATAATATGCACGCTCCAACTAATTTCGCTCGTAATGGGCACATTGATATTTGTGCTCCGGGAACAGGTATTGTAATTGCAGAAGGCGATAATGGATATCGGGTAAGGGATGGAACGTCTTTTGCAGCTCCTTTTGTTTCCGGTACTGTTGCATTGATGTTGAGTGTAAATCCGAATCTTACTCCCGCACAAATTGAAAGAATCATTAAAGATACTGCCAGTCCTATAGCTGATGCACATTTATTTCCCGGGCGATTAGGAGCAGGTCTTCTTAATGCTTATGAAGCTGTTAAAGCAGCTCGAGATTTTTGTGTAACTAATTTTATAAACCAAAACATAACAACAAATAGAGCAGTTGCCACACAATGCGAAATCAACGTTCAAAACGTAACCATTACTAATAACGCTAGATTAACCCTCGATACACCGAGTAGGGTTATTTTTTCCGGTGATGTTCAAATAGTATCAGGTGCATTGGTAATACAGTAATTTGAACTTCAAATTTTTGAATTAAATCAAAGCCTGACACATCCTAAAAAATGTGTTAGGCTTTTTCGTTTGTAAGATTCCTTATTGTTACTAAAACCCGTTTTTAAGAAAAAATAATTTCAAGTTGCATTTTGTTAACTCCGATAATTAAAACATTGTTGTATTTTTGTCGTATTGTTTGGTAATTTTCAATCAAAAAGAAAGGGCAAAATCAAATATGGAAACATCAAGAAGGAAATTTATTCGCGGTTGTTTTGCAGCAGCAGGAGTTTTTGCACTGGGAAGTTTTGGTTGCACAGGTGGCTGCAATTCGAGACGAGCGGGCGCAATGGCAGCCAACTTAACTCAAACCAAGTCGCCTGTTAATGGTCTTTCCGGTGGCGGAGGAAGTCGAAACAGCAATACGCGAGAAGCAAGTTATCTCGCTTTGGCGCGCAGTGGCGAACTCGAACGTCGCGAGCAAGCAATTTGGAAAATGTTTGAGCGATGCAATCTTTGTCCGCGCCGATGCGGTGTTAATCGCACAGCCGGCGAAAGAGGAATTTGTGGAAGTGCCGACACCTTCAAAGTGGCTTCATTTGGTCCGCATTTCGGCGAGGAGCGACCGCTCGTTGGCAGAGGCGGCTCGGGAACAATCTTTTTTTCGAACTGTAATTTGCTTTGCGTTTTTTGTCAAAACTGGGAAATCAACCATCGCGGTGATGGAAATTTGACCACTCACACCGAACTTGCCAATATGATGCTTTCGCTTCAACGTCGCGGTTGCCACAACATCAATTTTGTTACGCCAACGCATATCGCACCGCATATTATTAGCGCGCTTCGCATTGCCATTGACAATGGACTGACTTTGCCGTTGGTTTACAATACGAGCGGTTACGATTCACTTGAATTGATTCAGTTGCTCGATGGTATTGTCGATATTTATTTGCCCGATTTCAAATATCAAGACGAAGCACTTGCTGCTCGATTTTCGAGAGGTGCGCCCGACGTTCCGAAACATACCGCTACGGCAGTCAAAGAAATGCACCGACAAACCGGCATACTTGCACAGCATCAAAGTGTTGCCTATCGCGGATTGTTGATTCGCCATCTTGTTTTGCCCGAAAATGCGGCAGGAACAGACGGATTTGTCAGTTGGGTTGCTTCTGAGCTTAGCCCCGAAACGCACGTAAACATTATGGGTCAGTACCGACCGCAATTCAGAGCAAACGAATTTCCGCCGTTAGACCGTCGACCAACACAAGCAGAAATCAACCAAGCGATGCGCTGGGCGCGCGAAGCAGGTTTGCGGAATTTTCATTGATTTATCGGTTTTTTTAGAATCTGTTTAAATTTTGTGTAAAATTCCTCCGTAGGAGGAAGATTTGAATAACCCCGAATGTAATTCGGGGAAAACGAAAATATCAGAAACCGAACTACGTAGTAGTTCAACCCGCTTCGGGGTTGATTTTATGAGGCTTTTCATTTCTCCCCGAATTACATTCGGGGTTATTCAAATTTAGCCCCTTTCGGGGCAAACTAAATTTAAACAAGCTCTAATCTGTTTTATAAGACAGATTTTTTCTGTAAATAAAAATTTGTTGCGAAAAATTTGCAACAAATAAAAATTTGCATTATCTTTGCAGAAAATATTTTGAAACTCGGAAAATGAATATCGGAGAAATCATAAAAAATGCAGGATTGAAGGCAACTCCACAGCGTAAAATAATTTACGGACAGATGGTTAAATTAGGTCATAGTTCGATAGATGAAATTGCCGCCGGAGTGCAGCAGCAAAATCCGGAAATAACATTGTCGACCGTTTATCGCACGTTGGATTCGTTTCACAAAGCAGATTTATTGGTCAAAATGAATCATCCGAGCGGAAAATGTTATTATGATGTCACGCTTTCGGAACATCATCATATTTTTCGGGACAATGAAATAATGGATTATATCGACCCCGAATTAACAACACTGATAAAGCATTATTTGAAAGAAAAATCGTTCAAATATTGGGATGCTGTCGAAAGCGTTTCGGTACAAATTAAAGTTAGTGATTGAAATTTTCAAGATTTTTTCAAAAGTTTTAAAGGATTTCGGCTTTTTGAAAAAACAAAAAACATGAAAAATAATTTAGAAGTCCGACAATTAATAATAAGGAGATTTAATTATGAATGAATCAAAAAACTTGTACACGTCAATCGTAAACCTCGATTTTCAGTACGCACACAGATTTATGAATTGGGAAAGAGAAGCGAAGCACCTTCACGGGCATTCGGGAATTCTCACTATTGAGTTAGAGGATGTTGTAGACCCGGTAACCGGATTTGCACACGCTTGTAAAGATGGGTTTAAAAAAGCGTGGGAAGTAGTAGACCATTTCCATCACGCAACATTGTTCCAGGAAGGCGACCCGCTTCTCGATGTAGTTCTTGCTACCTACGAAAAGGAGGGAATTATCAACGACCCGAAACATTGTGTGCCTCTGAAAAAGATAGACCATCCGCTTGCTTGGTCGTATCCGGAGTACAGAATTATTGTTACCAAAAAGGTTTCTACGTGTGAAAACCTTTGCGAACTTTTCTATGAGCTTCTTAAAGACAAGATGCCAATTAAAAAAATTACTATGCGTTCGTCTCTTATAAACGCAGCAAGTAAGACTTTTAAGTAGTAAAAGTGTAGCGAGTAAACGAAAGGGCGAAGTTTCAAGACTTCGCCCTTTTTCAATAGATTTGAGCGTGAAAAAGTAGAATCTGTTTAAATTTGAAACACAGTAGACACAATAGATTTTTGCTGATTGATTTTTAGTTTTTAAAAACAGCAAAAACTGTTTTTAAAGAACACAAAAGGCAAGTTTAAAATCTGCTGCTGTGAACTTAAATAGCACCAACGGTGTTATTTAAAATCTGATTTCTTTCAAAAAAACTATTGTGTCTACTGTGTTTCAAATATCAAAACAAATTCTTTGAAAAAATTTAAACAGGCTCTAATCTTTCTTATTTTTAGGTGCAAAAAACCTTCAAATCTCAATTTTTTTCGTATCCTTGCAATCGATGTAATTCGTTTTTATTTTTTTGGTTATGACAGCATTAACACGAAGGAAATTTATTCAGGGATGTTTTGCCGCTACCGGTATTGCGGTGTTTGGTGGTTTTAAGTACGGTTTGGCGCACACAAATTCGCCGACTCTTACCGAAAATCCATACTTGTCGCCACCGCGCTATCTCGAATTAGAACGAAGCGGCGAACTTGCTCGTCGCGAGGAAGCGCTTTGGGATTTGTTTTCGCCTTGCCAGCTTTGTCCGCGAATGTGCAGAGTTAATCGTTCGGCAGGCAGAGTTGGTGCTTGCTCGGTTGGTAATGATTTTCGTGTCGGTTCGTTCGGTCCCGATTTTGGAAATGAACAACCCATTCGCGGAACGCGTGGTTCGGGTTCGGTTTTTTTGTCGAACTGTAATTTGCTCTGCATTTTTTGTCAAAACTGGCAAACCAACCATCGTGGCGACGGCAGACAAACCAGCCATCGAGAACTTGCCAATATGCTACTGAGTATGCAGCGTCAAGGTTGCCATAACGTTAGTTTTATCACACCGACGCATTTAGTTCCTCATCTCGTAACGGCACTTCGGATTGCCATTGCCGGTGGATTGAATGTGCCGTTGTGCTACAACACAGGCGGTTACGAATCGCTCGAAGTGGTAAAATTACTCGATGGCATCGTGGATATTTATCAGCCCGATTTTAAATTTCAAGATTCCGAAATTGCTGCTCGCTTTACACAAGGTGCGCCCGATTATGTGCTTCACACCGCTGCGGCTATCAAAGAAATGCATCGGCAAGTCGGTTTTCTGCAAATCAACAACGGACTTGCGCATCGCGGACTTGTAATTCGCCATTTGGTTTTACCCGAAAATACGGGCGGAGCCGACAAACTCGTTCGTTGGATAGTTGATGAATTTGGAACAGATGCTCACGTCAATATTATGAATCAGTACCGACCCGAATTCAGGGCGCGCGATTATCCGCCCTTAGACAGACGAACAACACAAGCGGAATTTAATCAAGCAATGCGCTGGGCGAGAGAAGCGGGTTTGCGGAATTTTCATTGATGCACGGTTAGTTGTTGAAAAACAATGATTTACAAAAACTTCCCATATTTTTTGGAATATCAAATTCAAAGCACTAACTTTGCGATGATTTTTTTGAAACAATCTTATTGTTTTAAAATCTTGGTTTTGTGAAATTTAGAATATTGAATTTACAAATTTTAAACTATATAAAAACAAAAAACTTATGTGGATAATAAATTCTTCGGTCGGAAGAAAAGTGATTATGTCGGTTACAGGACTTGGTCTTGTGCTGTTTCTTTTGGCGCACAGTACTATGAATGTAGTGGTGCTTTTTTCGCCTGCGGGCTACAACGCAATTTGCGAGTTTTTGGGCGATAGTTGGTATGCAGTTATTGGCGTTGCGGGATTGGCAGGCTTAACGGTGCTTCATTTTTTGTTTGCATTCTTGCTTACAGTTCAAAATTTGCTTGCTCGCGGCAGCAACCGTTATGCGGTTACGGCTCGTCAAGAAGGTGTTTCGTGGGCATCGAAAAATATGCTCATTTTGGGAGTGATTATTTTCGGTTTCCTTGTTATGCATTTGGCTCAGTTTTGGTACAGAATGCAGTTTACCGAAGTTTTCCTCAGAGGCAGTGAAGCGTATGAATTTGCAGCAAACGGCGCTCTTTGGGTTTACTATTATTTCAGTCAAACTTGGGTTTCAATCGTTTATCTTATTTGCTTTGTGGCATTGTGGTTTCACCTCACGCACGGTATTTGGAGCGGTTTGCACTCGCTTGGCTTGAACAACAAAACTTGGTTGCCTCGTGTGAAAATGATTTCAAATGCGGTTGCTACGCTTATTGTTTTAATGTTCGCATCAATTCCGATTTATTTTTTATTAGGGTCTGTGTTCGGATTTAGTATTGTAATTCCGTGTATCTGTCCATCGCCGTGCGACATAATACAGTGTATTTCACTACCATTATAAATAAATTGTTTTCTCAAAAAAAAGTAAATTCTTAAAATAAAAATTTCAGATGGCTAAAATAGAAAATAAGATAGATGCTAAAATTCCGGCAGGCGCATTGGCTGAAAAATGGAATAATTATAAAGCACACCAGAAATTGGTAAATCCGGCAAACAAGCGCCGTTTAGATATAATAGTAGTCGGCACAGGATTAGCGGGCGCATCGGCAGCCGCTTCGCTTGCCGAAATGGGTTTCAACGTATTGAATTTCTGTATTCAAGATTCTCCGCGTCGTGCGCACTCAATTGCGGCACAAGGCGGTATCAACGCTGCGAAAAACTACCCGAACGACGGCGACTCGGTTTACCGTTTGTTTTACGATACAATTAAAGGCGGCGATTACCGCGCTCGCGAAGCAAATGTTTATCGCCTCGCCGAAGTATCGAACAGCATTATCGACCAGTGCGTGGCGCAAGGCGTTCCTTTTGCGCGTGATTACGGCGGATTGTTAGACAATCGCTCGTTTGGTGGCGCGCAAGTTTCGCGTACTTTTTACGCTCGCGGACAAACCGGTCAGCAACTTTTGCTCGGTGCGTATTCGGCTCTCAGCCGTCAAGTGGGCAAAGGAACTGTGAAAATGTACACACGTTACGAAATGTTGGATGTTGTAATTGTCGAAGGTCGCGCACGCGGAATTATCGCTCGCAACTTGGTAACAGGACGTTTGGAACGCTTTTTCGGACACGCTGTTGTTGTTGGAACAGGCGGTTACGGAAATGCATTTTTCCTTTCGACCAATGCAATGACTTCAAACGGTTCGGCAGCGATTCAGATGTACAAAAAAGGCGCGTATTTCGCAAATCCTTGTTTTGCGCAAATTCACCCGACTTGTATTCCGGTACACGGAAATTTCCAGTCGAAACTAACTCTGATGTCCGAATCGCTTCGTAACGACGGAAGAATTTGGGTGCCGAAGAAAAAAGAGGATGCCGAAGCAATCCAAAAAGGAACGTTGAAACCGACTGCGATAACAGAGGAAGACCGCGATTATTTCTTGGAGCGTCGTTATCCGGCTTTCGGAAATTTAGTTCCTCGCGATGTGGCTTCCCGCGCTGCCAAAGAGCGTTGCGATGCCGGTCACGGAGTTGGAAACACAGGTTTGGCGGTTTATCTCGATTTTGCAGATGCAATCAATCGCTTGGGCGAGGATGTTGTTCGCGAACGCTACGGAAACCTTTTCCAAATGTACGAAAAAATTACCGACGACAATCCGTATAAAACGCCGATGATGATTTATCCGGCTATTCACTACACGATGGGCGGAATTTGGGTTGATTACGAATTGCAAACCTCCGTAAAAGGACTGTTTTGTATCGGCGAAGCCAATTTCTCCGACCACGGTGCAAACCGTCTCGGTGCTTCGGCGTTGATGCAAGGTTTGGCAGACGGATATTTTGTGCTTCCATATACTATTCAAAATTACTTGGCAGACCAAATTCAAGTGCCTCGTATAAGCGTTGATACGCCCGAATTTATCGAAGCTGAAAAAGCGGTAGAGGATAAAATCAAGAAAATTATGTCGATACAAGGCAATCGTTCGGTTGATTCAATTCACCGCGAACTTGGATTGGTGATGTGGGATTTTGTCGGAATGGCGCGAAATAAAAAAGGCTTGCAAGAGGCATTGGAAAAAATCAAAGCCATTCGCAAAGAATTTTGGAGTAATGTATATGTTCCGGGCAACGAAATTGATTTGAACGTTGAGTTGGAAAAAGCCGTTCGCTTGGCAGATTTTATCGACATTGGCGAATTGATGGCACTCGATGCTTTGCAACGCGATGAGTCGTGCGGCGGACACTTCCGCGAGGAATATCAAGCCGATGGCGGCGAAGCCTTGCGCGACGATGAGCATTTTTCGTATGCCGCTTGCTGGAAATACGAAGGCGAAGACAAAGAGCCGACAATGGTCAAAGAATCGCTTGATTATGAGTTTATTGCACGTCAGCAACGGAATTACAAGGCGTAAAATTAATAATTTTAAATTTTAAAAGAATGTCAGCAAAATCAATTAATATCACGCTAAAAGTTTGGCGTCAAGCAGGTCCGAAAGCAAAAGGAAAATTCGAGACCTACACACTGGACAATGTATCGACCGATGCTTCCTTTTTGGAAATGATGGATATATTGAACGAAAAATTGGTAAATGAGCATCGCGAGCCTGTGGCTTTCGACCACGATTGTCGCGAAGGTATCTGCGGAATGTGTTCGCTGTATATCAACGGACATCCGCACGGACCGGATTCTGAAATCACAACTTGCCAACTTCATATGCGCAAGTTCAAAAACGGCGAAACGATTACTATCGAACCTTGGCGTTCGGCAGGTTTTCCGGTTATCAAGGATTTGATGGTTGACCGCACGGCTTACGACAAAATTATTCAAGCAGGCGGATTTGTATCGGTAAACACAGGCGGAATTCCCGATGGAAACGCCATTCCAATTCCAAAAGAGGATGCCGACGAAGCAATGGACGCGGCTTCGTGTATCGGTTGCGGTGCTTGCGCTGCAGCTTGTAAAAACGGCTCGGCGTTGCTTTTTGTTTCGGCAAAAGTAAGTCAGTTGGCATTGCTTCCGCAAGGAAAAGTAGAAGCCAAACGCCGTGCAAAAGCGATGTTATCGAAAATGGATGAACTCGGTTTCGGAAACTGTACAAATACAGGAGCTTGCGAAGCCGAATGCCCGAAAGCAATTTCTATTTCGCACATTGCACGCTTGAACCGCGAATTTATTGTAGCGAAAGTTGCAGATTAAAAGAGATTTATGTTTTAATCAACAAAAAAACCAAGCAACGAAAATTGCTTGGTTTTTTTGTTTTCCTATCAAACTTAATTTTCCGGTTTGTCTGAAACAAAAAAGAGGCATTTCACAACACCTCTTTCTAAAACTAAACAACAACTAATAATATATTACTTACCACTGTCCACCCTGCTGGAAAGGAACGCCCTCCTCCTCCTGAACACAACGTATATTCTCTTGGTAGTTTTTATTAATAATGTCTGTATAAAAATGCCTGCAAAGATACAATATAAAAAATGCAATCACGTCACTTTTGTATTGAAAACAATAAAGTGTATCAAACAAAAGTGACGTTTTTCAATAGTGAGCTTGTTGATTAATGCTCATACACATATTCAGAATTTAAAATTGTAACATTATAAACAATATTTCGTACATTTGTCCAAAAAATTGCTTTTGAAAAAGATAGGATTACTTTCAGACACGCACGGTTTGCTCGACGAACGTATTTTCGAGCATTTTGCCCAATGCGACGAAATTTGGCACGCCGGCGATTGGGGTTCGCTGAGTGCAGTAAGTCAGTTGCAACAATTCAAGCCTGTGCGCGGTGTGTGGGGAAATATTGACGGATATGAAATCCGCCGAATTTTTCCGCAACATAATCGTTTTCGGTGCGAAGATGTGAAAGTTTGGATAACGCACATTGGCGGTTATCCCGAAAAATACGATACATCGGTCAAACCCGAAATATTTCAGCAACCGCCCAATCTTTTCATTAGCGGACACTCCCATATTTTGAAAGTAAAATACGACAAGACATTGAATTTATTGCACATTAATCCCGGCGCAGCCGGAAAATACGGCATTCATCAAGTGCAAACGCTTGTCCGATTTGAAATAGACAAGGCAAATATCCAAAATTTGGAAGTGATTGAATTGAAACTGAAATGATTTTGGTGTAATAATGAGAATTGTGTTTCAAATATTAAACTGAAAATTTTTGTGTAATTTTGCACCGAAAAACGAAAAATAAATGAACAAAATAATCAGCAAAAAATATCTTTCTCCGAATGTTGTAAAATTGGAAGTGGAAGCGCCGTTGATTGCCAAAGCGCGCCGAGCAGGACATTTCGTCATTGTGCGCGTTGGCGAAAAAGGCGAGCGCATTCCGCTGACGATTGTTGATTCGGATACTGAACGAGGAACGATTACGCTTGTTGTTCAGCAAGTTGGCGTTTCGTCGGCAAAGATTTGCGCATTGAACGAGGGTGATTTTGTTACCGATTTGGTTGGTCCGCTCGGACAAGCAACGCACATCGAAAATTTCGGAACGATTGTTTGTGCTTGCGGAGGTGTTGGCACTGCGCCGATGCTTCCGATTGTGAAAGCCTTGAAAGAAGCGGGAAACCGAGTAATTGTTGTTCAGGCGGCGCGCACGCGAGAATTAATTATTTTGGAAAAAGAAATGCGCCAATATTCCGACGAAATGCTCATTATGACCAACGACGGTTCGTACGGCAACGAAGGACTTGTTACCGACGGAATTGAAATGATAATCGGGCGCGAAAAAATTGATTTGTGCGTAACAATTGGTCCCGCCGTGATGATGAAATTTGTGAGTTTGCTTACCAAAAAACACGAAGTTCCGACCGTTGCTTCGCTCAATACAATTATGGTGGATGGAACGGGAATGTGCGGTGCTTGCCGTGTAACGGTTGGCGGAAAGACGAAATTTGTTTGTGTTGATGGTCCCGAATTTGACGCGCACCAAGTTGATTTCGACGAAATGATGATGCGCCTCAATGGATACAAAGAAATGGAACAGGAGGCGATGAAAAAATATGAAAAAATTTTGAATTCTGAATTTTGAATTGCGAGGACAGTTTTATTCAAAAGAATGTAATTCAAAATTTAGAATTCAAAATTCAAAATTTAAGACGATGATATTCGAAATGACTGCCAAGACTTTTCTCGGTCTTGAAGAAATATTGGCAAAAGAACTGATTGATTTGGGTGCAAACGATGTGGAAATTCAACGTCGCGCCGTGAGTTTTTCGGGCGATAAAGCCTTGATGTATAAAGCCAATTTGCACTGTCGAACGGCTTCACGCATTCTGAAACCGATACTGACTTTCACCGCTTCGAATCCGGATGAAGTTTACGAACAGGTGAAAAAAATGAATTGGGCAGAATTCTTAACACCCGAAAGCGCTTTTGCTATCGACTCGACGGTTTATTCGGAGCAATTTCGCCATTCAAAATTTGTAACTTACCGCGTAAAAGATGCGATTGTCGATTATTTTACCGAAAATCAAAAAAAACGCCCGAATGTAAGTGTGAGCAATCCCGATTTGATAATCAATATTCACATTTCGCACAAGCAGTGTACACTTTCGTTCGACAGTTCGGGCGAGTCGTTGCACAAGCGCGCTTATCGTGTGTCGCAAACCGAAGCACCGCTCAACGAAGCGTTGGCAGCAGGAATGCTGTTGCTTGCAGATTGGAACGGACAAACAAATTTCGTTGACCCGATGTGCGGCTCGGGAACTTTGCTGATTGAAGCGGCGCTGATTGCGCTCAATATTCCGCCCGGAATTTATCGAAAAGAATTTGCTTTTGAAAAATGGAACGATTTTGACGGAGAACTTTTCGATACAATATATAATGATGATTCGTATGAGCGGCAGTTTGATTATCGAATTTATGGTTCGGATATTTCGCCCCGCGCCATAAAATCGGCAGAGGACAATGTAAAAGCCGCCGGTTTGTCAAAGTTTATCGAACTGAAAACCATTCCATTGCAAAAACTCGAATCGCCTGTTGAAAAATGTTTGCTTGTAACCAATCCGCCTTATGGTGAGCGCATTACCTCGTCCGATATTTTTGGTCTATATGCCGATTTGGGAACGATGCTGAAACATAAATTTTCGGGAAACACGGCTTGGATTATCAGTTCGCACGAGGAATGTTTGAAAAAAATCGGCTTGAAGTCAGCAAAAAAAATTAAACTTCTAAATGGCTCGTTGGAATGTTCATACTGCTGTTACGAGCTTTTTCAAGGGAAAAGAAATGAACATTTATCGCAGAAAAATTGATGTTTGAAAATTTTTCTGCAAAAATAATTTTGCTGTTCCCAAAAAATAAATTACTTTTGCATCCGCAATTGCCCAGATGGCGGAATTGGTAGACGCGCTGGTCTCAAACACCAGTGAGGTTAAACTCGTGCCGGTTCGATCCCGGCTCTGGGTACAGAATCGGGGAGAGTTTCAATACTCTCTCCGATTTTTTTGTTTCTCTAAAACGAAAGCGTTATCACCACTAATTCCGATTGCGTGCCGATGCGATATTGTGGTCCCCAAATTGCCAAACCCGACGAAACGTAAAAATGCGTATTTCCGCGCATCGAATGCCCGTGCGGATTTTCAAACATTCTGTTTACAATCAGGTTGATAGGAAAAAATTGCCCTGCGTGCGTATGTCCCGAAATTTGCAAATCGATGCCGTTTTTTTCTGCTTCTTGCAAATTGAAAGGTTGATGGTCGAGCAAAATAATCGGTTTTGAATGGTCAATTCCTTCAATTAATTGCGAAATTGGTTTGCGGTAGCGATTTGTTAAATCATCGCGCCCGACGAGGTAAAAACTATCGTCAATCAGCACAATCTCATCGCGAAGCACTTGAACATTTGCGCTTTGGAAAAAATCAATTACGCCGTAAATATCGCCGCCGATATATTCGTGATTGCCCAAAGCGAGAAATACACCAAGCGGAGCATTGATTTTACGCAAATATTCGTCCATATTTTGCCTGACGAGCGGTGCAAGTGCATTGTCAATAATATCGCCCACAAGAACGACAATATCAGGATTTTGCTCGTTAATCAATCTGACGTATTTTTGCAATTTTCTCTTGTCAATCGATACGCCCAAATGAATATCGCTCGCGGCGACAATTCGTAATTCTCTGTTTTTAAGTGGCTTATCTTTTACGTTTATTTCGAGATTGACAATTTCTATTCGATTGAATTTATAATTTCCGACAACCAATAAAACGGCAATCACGGCAAAACTCACAAAAAGAGCATATTTTCGGAACGCTATCATTCCTTCGGGCGCAAAATGCAGAAAGTGATTTGCCGTGCGTACAATATCAATCAAGACAAACGCCAAAATGAGATAAAAAAGAATAAAAAGCGAGGATTGTCCGATGAAAGCGATAATTTTTGCAATAGAAGCGGTCGAAAACATTCCGACAATCATTCCGGCGATAAAAAAAACGAACATCGAAACAGTGGTTATCAAATAAATATTCCGCGCCATCGGAATATCACGAAAAGTTTGAAAACCACGCAAAACCACATAAGCAATCAACGCCACAAAAACGGCAAGCATCACGATAATAAGTACAAATCTCATATTTTGCATTTTAAAGGACACAAAATTAGTCAATTTGTACAACTGTCGACACAAAATTATGTTTAATAGAGAAAATTTAACGTGAAATTAAATCCAAATCCGCCCAAAAATTCGGATACGATTTACTCACAACTTCGGGATGCTGAATTTCAATGCTTTGCATGAGCGCAATTGGTGCAAAAGCCATCGCCATTCGGTGGTCTTGATAAGTTGCGATATTCGGATTTTTTTGAGCTTCGCAGCGTTCGCCGTTCCAAATCAACGTATTTTCGGGAAATTCGCGAAGCACATATCCGAGTTTTTTCAATTCGGAAATCAATGCCGAAATGCGGTCGGTTTCCTTGATTTTCAAACTTTGCAAGCCCGAAAATTCAAACGGAACATTTTTCGCACAGCAAGTTACGGCGAAAGTTTGTGCCAAATCAGGCTCATTTACAAAATTGTAGCGCATTTCTCGGCAGGTTTTTTCGTTTGCGGTGAGCAAAATGCCGTTTTCGCGAAAATCGGTTTTTACGCCCAAATTTTCAAACAGTTCCGCCGTTTTTCTATCGCCTTGAAAACTGTTTTTTCTCAATCCGTGCAGAAAAATTTTTCCATCGCCTGCAATTGACAACAATTCGTACCAGTACGATGCCGAAGTCCAATCTGCTTCCACTGTGAAAGGAACGATGCGATATTTTTGCGGTTTTATGTCAATCATATTTCCCGAAAAATCGGCGTTCACGCCAAATTCGCGCATCATTTCCAACGTCATCAAAATGTATGGTTTTGAAACAATTTCACCTTCGAGCGTAATTTTCAAACCGTGCTTCATCAACGGCGCAATCATCAGCAAAGCCGAAATATATTGACTGCTCACACTGCCGTTCAAGCGAATTTCTCCGCCTTCGAGTGCGCGCCCGAAAATCCGCAAAGGCGGAAAACCGTCTTTTTCCAAGTATTCAATTTTCGCGCCTAAACTGTTCAGCGCATCAACCAAAATTTTAATTGGACGTTGCTTCATTCGGTCGCTTCCTGTGATTGTAATTGATTGTTTGTCAGACTTGTTTGCAAAAAAAGCAGTGAGAAAACGCATCGCTGTTCCGCTTGCGCCAATGTCAAAATGTGTATCGGCAGATTTCAACGCACGCTGTAAAATGCACGTATCATCGCTGTCCGACAAGTTTTGTATTTCGCACGGATTTTCCGACAAAGCATTCAAAATCAACGCACGATTGCTGATGCTTTTTGATGCAGGCAAAGTGATTTCGGCGCTGATTGTTTTTGCGGAAATATGAAGTTTTTTCGACATAAAATTCAAAAATTGAAAACACAAAGATAAAGCATTTTTTATTATCTTTGCAATCAGAAATCAAAAGGAACGTCGTGCTGAACTTGATTCAGTACCGCAATGACGCAAAATCTGAAATCTGAAATTTGCAATCTGAAATCCAAAAATATGTTAGAATTTTTAAACCAACGCCGAACCATTCGGAAATATACCGACAAACCGATTGATGCTGAATTGATGAATCGTCTGCTCGAAGCGGCTTGTCGTGCATCGAACACAGGAAATATGCAGGCTTACAGCATTGTTGTTACTACAGATGCGGAAATTAAAAAACAACTTGCGCCGACGCATTTCAATCAGCCGATGACAACGCAAGCGCAGGCTGTGCTGACTTTTTGTGCCGACTTCAACCGTTTTACAAAATGGTGCGAACAGCGCGAAGCCGATGCCGGATACGATAATTTTCAATCGTTTATCGCTTCGGCGATTGATGCGATGTTGGTTGCGCAAACATTTGCCATTGCTGCCGAAAGCGAAGGTTTGGGAATTTGTTATTTGGGAACAGCCACTTACAACGCAGGCGAAATCATTGATATTCTGCAACTTCCGAAATTGGTTGTGCCGATTACCGCAATTACAGTCGGTTATCCTGCCGAAACGCCCGAATTGACCGACCGCTTGCCGTTGGAAGCAGTTGTGCACAATGAAGTTTACAAAGATTTTACCGCCGAGCAAATCGACTGCTTGTACTCGGAAAAAGAGAACAGCGAATTTTACAAAAATTTCGTTACCGAAAACAACAAACAGACCTTGGCACAAGTATTTACCGATGTTCGCTACACACGAAAAAACAATGAATTTTTTTCGGAAAAATTTGTGGAAGTTTTGAAAAATCAAGGATTTTTTTGAATAAAAAAAATCGAAAAAATTGTGTTTTGCTACTATCCAAAATCGTGTATAAATAAACGTGAGAAAACGGAATTTTTCCAAAAACACCTTGTTTTTTCCAAAAAAACCTGTAAATTTGCGCCATAAACTAAACTATAAAATAATTATGAAAAAGTTAATGACATTAACAGTGTTGGGGTTATTCTTGTTTTCTGCACAAGGATTTGCCCAAAGAGTATCCGAAAGACAGGAAGATTTGCAAAGACTTGGCAGACAATCTGCCTTTGCAATGGATTTAGACCATCCTGCCAAAACGGTAGAAAAAATTCTCGGACAACGTTTGAGAAGTGACGGATTGAGAGGAAGGTCGTCAAGAGGTGCCGTAAAGTACGAAAGAGTAACTTACATGCCAATTTCTGGAATTCCGATTGACCTTTACACCAAAGTAACCGGAAACAGAAGGAGAGCAACTGTTTTTATCTTTGTATCAAGAGGTTATGAAAATTTTGTAACGTCAAGCACCGACCCAGTTATTGCTGAAAATGTTGGAATTTTTTTGACTTCACTCATCAGTGACGTGCAAAGCTACGAACTTAGAAACCAAATTTCTGCACAAGAAAAAGTTGTAAGAAGAGCGCAAAGAGACCACGAAAAACTTTTGCGAGACCAAAACAACCTTCAAAGAAGACAGGAAAGACTGACAAGAGATGTTGAGCGTTCGGAAAACAATTTGAATACGCAAAGGGAAAGTCTGAACAATTTGAATAGTCAGAACAGGTGATTTACCGATGCGAAAATCGTTGGAAAAAAGAAGCGCAAAGAGTTTTATCTTTGCGCTTCTTTTTTCTACGGTTTCAATCCAAACTTTGAATATCCTTCTCCGCAATCAGATATTCCGCGATTTGAACGGCATTTAGCGCAGCACCTTTTTTAATTTGGTCGCTTACACACCAGAAAGTCAAGCCGTTTTCATTTGCCAAATCTTTGCGAATTCGCCCGATGAAAACGGGATTTTTTCCCGAAAGAAACAACGGCATCGGATATTTTCGTTCGCTCGGATTATCAATTACTTCGATTCCATCGGCATTTTCAAAAGCCGTGCGTGCTTCCTCTACGCTGATTGGTCGCTCGGTTTCAACCCAAATATTTTCGGAGTGCGCGCGCAAAGTCGGAACGCGCACGCAAGTTGCGCTCACGGCAATATCGGAGTGCATAATTTTGCGCGTTTCGTGAAACATTTTCATTTCTTCTTTTGTGTAACCGTTTTCAGTGAAAATATCAACTTGCGGTATCAAGTTGTAAGCCAGCTGATAAGCAAACTTTTCAACTGTTGGATTTTCGCCTTGAACGATTTGTTTGTGCTGATTTTCGAGCTCATCCATCGCTGCCGCGCCTGCGCCACTCGCTGCCTGATAAGTAGAAACGTGCACGCGCTTGATGTGCGAAAGATTTTCGATTGGTTTCAACGCAACAACCATCTGAATAGTTGTGCAATTTGGATTGGCGATAATTCCGCGCGGACGATTTTTTGCATCAGCCGCGTTTACTTCCGGAACAACCAACGGAACATCGGCGTCCATTCGGAACGCACTCGAATTGTCAATCATTACCGCGCCGAATTTGGTCATATCGTCGGCAAATTCTTTCGATGTACTCGCACCGGCAGAAGCAAAAACAATGTCAATTCCTTTAAAATCGTCGCCGTGTTTGAGTTCTTTCACCGTGATTTTTTTTCCTTGATATTCATAAATATTTCCCGCACTTCGCGCCGAGCCGAACAAAACAAGCTCGCTAAGCGGAAAATTGCGTTCTGCCAACACGCGCAAAAACTCCTGACCAACCGCGCCGCTCGCACCTACAATTGCTACTTTCATATTTGATTTATTTGATAATTTTTGTACATTTGCCCCGAAATTCGCTTTCGCGAAAAAGTGCACAAAATTAATGCTTTTTCGCGTGATAATTTTATGAAAATGAAAAAATTAAATCTAATTCATCTACTTTTTCTGCCGTTTTTCTGTTTCGGACAAATAAACGAGCAGTTTTCCAACGGAAATTTCACCGAAAATCCCCGATGGGAAGGGATGGTTGAGAATTTTATTGTTAATGACGATTTTCAGTTGCAGTCCAACGCACCTTCCGCTTCACAATCTTTTTTGTTTACTCCTTCGCGCTCGATTAACAATGCCGTTTGGGAAACTTGGGTGCGAATAAATTTTCAGCCATCAGGAACAAATTTTGCTTCGATTTACATTATTTCCGACCGAGCCGATATTTCGGGCGGTTTCAACGGATATTTTGTGCAAATTGGCGGACCAAGAACAGGCTCGGGAACAGCGACCGACAGAGATATTTCGCTCTTTCTCCAGCAAGGAACACGCCGTACCCGAATAATTAACGGTGCGATAAATAGAGTTCAAATGAATCCTGTGGAAGTGAATATTCGCGTAACACGCGATGAAAACGGCAATTTTGAACTATTCAGTCGGCTGGCTTCCGAAGATGAGTTTGTGTTGGAAGGTCGAGCGCACAATACGGCGGTAACACAAACTTATTTTTTCGGCGTTTTGTTTTCGAACACGAATACGACAGGCAGAAACTATTTTTTCGATGATATTTTTGTTTCGGGCGAGCCGGCGGTTGACTTAGAACCGCCTGTTTGGAATTCGGTCGCGATGGAAGAGCCGAACAAATTATTGCTCGAATTTTCAAAACCAATTGATATTGATAATGCCGAATTTTGGGTTGATAATGGTATTGGATTTTCGCACACAGTTCGCACTTTGACAGGAAGAACATCGGTGGAATTGGAGTTTTCGGTCAATTTTCTGCCCGGAATTACTTACACACTGGAAATAAACGGACTGACCGACTTGTCGGGAAATGCGCTGATTGAAAACAAACGAACATTCGGACTTCCCGAACGGATTGAATTCGGCGATTTGCTTTTCAACGAAGTGATGTTCGACAATCACGAAAACTCCGTTGAATACGTTGAATTGATAAACACATCGGATAAAGTCTTGGATATTTCGGGCTTCGTTATCGCCACGCGTCGAGCTGACGAAACGCTAACAAGCGGTGTGCGAATTCCCGAAAATACGCTGATTTTACCGAGAAATTATGTTGCTTTTGCTTCCGATGCTCGGCTCGTTCGCGCGCATCACAACGCACCGCCCGAAGCCAACATCGTACAAACTGCCTCGTGGACAAATTTAAATAATGAATCGGCAACGCTTGTTTTGACCGATGAAATGGGAAATATTTTTGATGAATTAATTTACAATCGGCGTTGGCATCATCCGCTCATTCGCAATCCGCGAGGCGTTGCTTTGGAACGAATTTCGCCCTTTTTACCGACACAAAATCCCGATTCGTGGCATTCCGCTTCGTCCGAAACCAATTTCGGAACGCCCGGTTACCGCAATTCTCAATTTCGAGAAATACACGCGCCTGCGTCCGACAACGAAAGATTTGTGTGGCTCGACCCGGAAGCGTTTTCGCCCGATGGCGACGGTTTCAACGATGTTTGCTTCATTCGCTACAAAACCAACGAAGCGGGTTATGTGGCAAATGTGGCAATTTTCAACGCTTCGGGCGTGAAAGTGCGCCAAATTGCCTCGAATGAACTGCTCGCCACCGAAGGATTTTTTATGTGGGACGGAACAACCGATAGAGGACAAAACGCAAACGTGGGAATTTATGTGCTTTTTTTCGAGAAATTCCACGTTGAAAGCGGGAGAAGAAGACAAGCAAAATTGCCGTTGGTGGTTTCGGCGAGATGAAAAACACCCCTAAATCCCCTGAAGGGGACTTTTTGGGAAGTGCAAAAAAACACGAAACTTTAAAGTAAAAATTTTCAAAATTATTAATAAAAACCTCTGATGTTCTAAAAGTCCCCTTTAGGGGATTTAGGGGTGTCTTTTTTAAACGAACTATTATGATTATGAACAAAACACTTACAATAGCCTTAGTAGCGCACGACCGTCGAAAAGCCGATATGGTTGAATGGGCGTTGTACAATGCCGATATGCTGTCGAAACACAAACTGATTTGTACCGGAACAACCGGCGGCTTGATAGAGGAAGCGATGAAAGAACGCGGAATTGAAGTTGATATGACACGTATGAATTCGGGTCCGATGGGCGGCGACGCCGAGATTGCGGCGTTGGTGGTGCGCAAACAAATTGATTTGGCAATATTCTTGATTGACGATTTGAACGCGCAACCGCACGAAGCGGATATTCAAATGTTGCTTCGTCAGTGTCGTGTGCATAATATTCCGATTGCTTGCAATCGTTACAGTGCCGATTTAATGATTACGAGCGCGCTTTGGGATGACGAAAATTACGTACCGCGCACGCCGAATTATGTGGCGTTTAATAGAGAGGAGTAAGGCACGAATTTTTTTGTCAGAATCAAGATTTTAGGATTAAAAGATTTTCAAGATTTTATTCAGCAATCC
>Ga0123355_10001150_pt1 | contig 36706 bp, 33 predicted proteins | sample TergutEmb28metaG_3_FD_89872 | JGI IMG/M metagenome (GOLD analysis project Ga0123355, IMG submission 89872) | Embiratermes neotenicus P1 segment gut microbial communities from Petit-Saut dam, French Guiana - Emb289 P1 | ecosystem: Host-associated > Arthropoda: Insects > Digestive system > Gut ...
AAGGTAGCACCCAAAAAAATAGTCGGGTAATAGTGGTCAGGAAGTAAACGGTCAGTGAACTAGTTTAGTATAGTAAAAATATAAAGAGAGAGCCTTGTCTGGGTTGACAAGGCTCTCTCTTTTTTGATGTCATAGGAAAAATCGTCTAACGCTACAGTTGTGACGCAAAAAAGAGCCTCAGCGAACCGCCCACCGAGATTGCCTGAATAAAGAACAAAATATGTTCGGTGGCGGCTTTTTTACTTTATATTAAGAAGCTCTTTTAATAGTTGTAAATCTGTTCAAAAATAAAAAATCTCCAATCGATTCGCCTGTAATTGGCGGTTCGACTGGAGATTCGTTTGGTGGGAGCAACAGGGATCGAACCTGTGACCCTCTGCTTGTAAGGCAGATGCTCTCCCAGCTGAGCTATGCTCCCACAAAAATGCATTAGATACTGGTCTAATGCATATAAATACTTTGATTATTTTGCAACTTTTTTTGATGTACGGACACAGCGTGTGCAAACATATTGGTTAGACACAGTTCCGTCAATTTCGATACGCTTCTTGTGTAAATTAGGTTCGAAAGTTCTTCTTGTGTGGCGGTTTGAGTGACTGACATTATTGCCGGACGCTTTGCCTTTGCCGCACACAGCACATATTCTGCTCATTATTTTTTGCCTCCGTTATTATATGCCGATACATACAACAGGAATTATTATAACACATTTGATAAACTAAAATCAAGCAAAATTTACCATATTTTGAAATTACTCCAAAAAATCACTTGCAAAAAATGTTTAATTATAGTAAACTATAAGAAGTGTGATAAATCTTAGCCTGCATACGATTAGTAAATCACATCAATAGAGATTAAATTATGGCAGTTAATACAGCAAATGCATATGGACGCATTATGGTGACAGACGAAGCTATTTCGGAGGTCGCTGGTTTTTCTGCACTTGACTGCTATGGTATAGTTGATTTGGTCACTAAAAAATTCTGCGAAAACATATCGCAGTTTTTTCGCAAGGGTAAAGTCAGGAGAGCATCAAGAGGTGTGAAGGTGCTGACTAACGGCGACAAAATTTTTATTGACCTTAAAGTTATTGTAAAATACGGTGTGGCTATCGAAGCCGTTGCCGAGTCACTCAAAAAGACTGTAACCTACAATGTCGAAAAATTTACCGGTATGGTAGTTGATACAGTCAATATTAATGTTATCGGAGTAAAGGTATAGGGATATATGGAGTAAGGGATTGGATATAGGAATAGTTTTATTGCTTATATTGCTGTCATTACTCTCTAATTTCTATGCATAAAAATATAAAAATGCATAAAACAATAAATGGTTCTACTTTAAGAAAAATGATTTTGAGCGGGGCGAAAAGCCTTGAGCAAAATAAAGATTATATAGATTCCCTCAATGTTTTTCCTGTGCCTGACGGTGATACAGGGACTAATATGTCGCTTACTATGTTGACAGCTGCCAAAGAAATTTCGGCGTGTGCGAGCAACAATATGAGTGCACTTTGTGCTGCACTTAGCAAGGGGGCACTTAGAGGGGCGAGAGGCAACAGCGGTGTAATACTCAGTCAGATTTTTAAGGGTATTTGCAATGTTTTGTCTGAGTCGGGTGAGAATGTCGGGTGTAAGCAGTTTGCTAAGGCACTCAAGGAAGGCTCTGATATAGCGTATAAGGCTGTTACTAAGCCAAAAGAAGGGACAATCCTTACCGTAATTCGTGAGATGTCGGACGCTGCACTCAAAATCTGCAAAAAATCGATTGATATTGACGAATTTTTAGAAAAAGTAATCGCAGAAGGTGAGGTTTCGCTCAAAAAAACTCCTGAACTTTTGCCTGTTTTGGCAAAAGCGGGTGTTGTTGATGCCGGCGGAAGAGGTCTTCTTGTTATAATGCAAGGTTTTGTCAATGCAATAATAGGTATAGAGGACTATACTTTTGAGTTTGCGACAGATACATTTGCGGCTGATCCAAGCGAACGGAGTCATGTTGACTATAGTAATCTTGCAGAGATAGAATTTGCCTATTGTACAGAGTTTTTTATAATTAATCTGCACAAAAAGACTACCGAAGCCGAAATCGACCGTTTTAGAGAGAGTTTGATGACTATCGGTGACTGCGTGCTTGTTATCGGTGACCTATCTATGGTCAAAATTCATGTGCATACTAACGAGCCGGGTACAGCACTTAATTTAGCTGTCAAATTAGGTGAAGTTGACCGAATTAAGATAGAAAATATGCTTGAGGAGAATCGTGCGCTTATCGGAAAAGGTAATGAGAATCTCAAGCCTTTTGGCATAGTTTCTGTTTGTGCAGGCGAGGGGCTTGCGGCTATATTCAAAGATTTGCAGGTTGATGCGGTTATTGAGGGCGGACAAACAATGAACCCAAGTGCAGAGGATATTGCTAATGCTTGTGACAGGGTTTTGGCATCAGATATCTTTGTTTTTCCTAATAATAAGAACATAATTTTGGCAGCTGAGCAAGCAAAAGCTATCAGTCGTCGTAATTTGCATATTATTCCGTCAAAAAATGTGCCACAAGGACTGGCAGGTGTTTTATCTTATGATGCAGAGGCAGAAGCAGGCGAAAACTATGAGGCAATGAGTGATGCTATCCAAAATGTCAAGGCAGGTATGGTTACATATGCTGTCAGAAATACAAAAATCGGTAATTTTGACCTCAAAGAGGGCGATATTATCGGTATAATTGAGGACGGCAAGTCCAGAATTGCGGCAAAAGGTAAAGATATATCAAAAGTAGTGCGTGATTTAGTCGGCAAAATGATGGAAAACGACACAAGCACTATTACGCTATACTTTGGTAGTGAAGTAACCGAGGAAGAAGCCGAAAAACTTGCCACCGAACTACAAGAAAAATACGATAATTGTGATGTTGACTTCCATTTTGGCGGACAACCATTGTATTACTATATAATCGCAATGGAATAGAATAATTAGGTTACAAGTCTAAATCTAGGAATAATTCCTAGTTTCTACGATGACTAAAAGCAATTATAAAAAAATAGAACTAGTTTCTCCGGCGGGTAATTTAGATAAGCTGAGGGTGGCTTTTTGTTTTGGTGCTGATGCGGTTTATTTGGCGGGTAAGAGATGGGGACTAAGAGCACAGGCGGACAATTTTGAGCGTGATGAGATTGTTGAGGCTGTAAGACTGGCAAAGACTTGTAAAAAGAATGTATATATTACCCTCAATATTCTAGCTAGAGGAGAGGATTTTGACGGGTTAGATGATTATATCGCTTTTCTTAATGAGGCTAAAGTAAACGGTGTAATAGCAAGTGACTTAGGTGTTATGGCTAGAGTTAAGGCAATTGCACCCACAATGCCTATACATGTGTCCACACAAGCAAATGTAAGTAATGCAGCGGCGGCTTTGGAATATGTGCGTCTTGGTGCAAGTAGGATTGTACTTGCGAGAGAACTTAATTTATCCGAGATTGCCGTTATCCGAAAGGCATTGCCTAAATCCGTACGGTTAGAGGCTTTTGTACACGGTGCGATGTGTATGGGTATCAGCGGACGGTGTTTAATAAGTAATTATTTGGCTGGGCGGGACAGTAACCGTGGTGACTGTAGTCAGCCATGCAGGTGGGAATTTGGCGATAAATCCCGTCATTGCGAAGAGCAAAGCGACCCATTCGGCAAGCTCAGAGCAGGCTCCGCAATCCCATGTAAAAAGCTCAAAAGCAACATAGACCTAACATATCCGTCATCTAGAGGTAATCCGAGCGGCGAGTTGGAAGTCCAAGAGGATAACAGGGGCACATATTTCTTTAACAGTAACGACCTTAATATGATAGAGTATATCGACAAGCTGTATGAGGCAGGTGTCGATTGTTTTAAGATAGAAGGGCGAGTTAAGTCGGTTTATTATGTAGCCGCGGTAACGGGTGCATACCGCAAAATGATTGACTTGTACGCACAAAAAGGCAAAGAGTTTGTACCTTGTCCCCAAATAACAAGCGAAACTTATAAAGTAGCGCACAGAGGTTACAGCACAGGTTTTTATTTAGGCGGAGACGCTGGACAAAACTATGTATCAAGTCAAGCCGCGTGCGAATACGACTTTGTAGGGGCGGTAATTGAAGATAAATGCAAAGACGGTTATGCCGTAATAGAACAACGCAACCGTTTTGTAGTGGGCGATACTTTAGAAGTTATGTCGCCCGCTCAACATCATAACGCTCAACTAATAATAGCGCATATGACCGACCTCAAAGACAACCCAATCCCCGATGCCAAATTTGTCCAACAAAAACTCAAAGTATATACGGATATTCCCCTTAAAGCGGGAGATATGCTAAGAAAAAACAGAGTCAATCATCTTTCTTAGTGATGGGTTGAGTTATTGGGTCATAATTACAAGGTTTCTTGATAAAATTAGGGCAGTAGTGTAGTTCCGAAACGGGATTGATGAAACTTGAGCAAAAGCCGTAAAATGCTTTAATATATTTGTTAGATAATCGTTGGTAAGACGGGATAAAAGATTGACAGTCTTTGCAATGTTGATTCATAATTGTGTCTCCTAAGGCAGCAAAAAATCGGGCAATAAAATTGTTTTGTTTTGCCTTTTGTTTGTTGCTTTTTTTAATATTTTGTGATACAATAAAAGTTGCTACTTATTTTGCTAATCAGTAGCTTGCAGAACTATCTGCGTACAACTATATTATACATTCTCATTTATGCGAATGTCAAGCAATTTTCGCATAAATGAGAAAATATTTGAAATAATTTTATGGAATTTGATTGCAGTAAAGTAATAGAACGCATTAAATCCGCTTGCGCCGCTAAAGGGGTTAGTGTGAATTCTGCATTTATACAAAGTGGCGTAAAGAAAGATATGATTGTACATTTATCAAATCAGCATATCCCAAGTGCAGACAAATTTCTTAAACTCGCATATTTTTTAGGTGTAACCACCGATTACTTGTTAGGATTAAGTGACAATTAGCACTAAGATACATATTTAATTTGTCATTGCGAGGAGGTACGACGAAGCAATCCCACGAATAGAACACTTTACATGGGATTGCTTCGTCGCTTTCGCTCCTCGCAATGACTTTTTTATGTTAGTTGATAATTGATATTCGGGCGGCTGAGGCCGCCCCTACGACTGAAAACACAATTGCATATCATAGGTCAACAGCTTGAAGTATAGTTACATTAGGAATTTAAGTTATACCACCATTTGGGTATTCTAATGCAGTTGTATTCCTAGTTGTAGGGGCGGATGCCCCCAGCCGCCCGAATATCAATTATCAATTTATACAACAGGTCTTAAGTTAGGTTGGTCAATTGTGTCTTAGTCAAAATTTGTTAATAAATCCGTCCGCTATGGTAGACGGAGCAGAAATTTTGTTGTCTAGCAACTCAAAACATTTCTAAAAAATTTTGCAAATAGTATTATTTTTTTGTTGACACTCTACTGCGCAGTGTGCTAATATGGTAGAGTGTTTTAGCAATCTATTGATTAGAGTGCTAGCACTAATCAAAGAGGAGCGGTAATGTGAATAATTATAAATTATAATGTATAAATTATAAATTGGATATTCTGCTGTGGCAGAAAGTAATATTGAATATTCTGCTGTGGCAGAAAAATCACAACAACAATTTATAACTTATAATTCATAATTTATAATTACAACCCAATGGCGATTAGCGGCAGAAAAGAAAAAATATTGCAGGCTGTTATTGATAGCTATATCACGACGGCGGCTCCTATCAGCAGCAGCGAGATTAAGGATAAGTATTTTGACGCAATTTCGAGCGCAACAATACGCAACGAACTCGCAGCGTTAGAGGATATGGGCTATCTTGTGCAGCCGCATACTTCGGCTGGGCGTATTCCTACGGCTGAAGCGTATCGGCTGTATGTCGAAAAACTTATGCCTCGCCGTAAGCTGTCACGGCAAGAGCTTAGTACAATCAAGCGTTACTTTAACCGTAAGATAACCGAGATTGACGATGTTCTTAAAAGTACGGCTAAGGTTATATCCGAGATTACTAATCTTACCAGCGTTGCCTATATGGGCAATATTGAGACAGCAGTAATCAAGAGCGTCAAATTTGTTAAGATTGACGAGAGTACTGCACTTGTCATAATTGTTACTGATGTAGGCATACTAAAAGATGCGACAGTTAATTTGGGCGTCGATGTAAGTCAAGACTTTTTTGACAGGGTAAATCAGTTTGTGACAGAGGCTTTTGCGGGGCGTCAGATACTTGATATAGTGGGGGCAAAAGCCGAGAAGACTTTAGACGAGATTAAAGCCGAGTATCAAGCGGTATATAAGACGGTTTATAAGATACTCAAAAATTACGCGCATGACGAGGCTGTGAGTGATTTGGTGTTAGAGGGCAGCGCAAAGATTTTGGAACAACCCGAATATACTAATCTGACTAAAGCAAAAGCAATGCTTGATATGCTGGACGCTAAAAAACAACTTGTACCTGTGCTTAAAAGCAATGATGACTTTAGTATCAATCTAAAAATAGGTAAGGATAACGAAATCGGTCAAGGAATGCCCGAGTGTGCCATAGTTACTGCGACATTTTCGCAGGGCGGCAAGAATATGGGCGGAGCGGGCGTTATCGGACCTATGCGGATGGATTATCCAAAAGTTATTTCGGTACTTGATTATATAAGTAAAGCACTTAGCAACCCTGAGTACGGACAAATCGGACTTCCTGAGGAGGAGGAATAGGTTAATTATAAATTATAAAATATAAATTATAAGTTATCGTCAACAATTTATCATTTATAATTCATAATTTATCATTGAAAACATTATGGCTAAAAAAAGTGAAAACAATATAGATGCAGAGGAGCTTGCCGGTAAAAGCGTATTTGACGAATTGTATGAGGAACTTGCCTTAGAACGACAACTCAAAGAAATCGCCGAAGTTACTCTTGCAAAAGAGAGGACACGCTCCGAAAGTTTTGAAAAACTACTTAACAAACTCCAAGCCGACTTTGACAATCACCGTAAGCGGACCGCAGAGACGCAAAAAAAGAGCGAAGAAGACGGAATGTTTAAGGTCTTGGAAAAAGTATTGAGCGTCTTTGACATAATGGAGCAAGCTAAGCAAATGATTGGCGACAAAAAAGTCAATGACGGCTTAGATATGGTGGTAAGAAATTTGGAAAGCAGTATTCTCGCACCTTTCGGGGTAACGGAAATCCCCGCACTCGGAGAAGATTTTGACCCTAACTTGCATAACGCTGTGCAAATGGTCAAGGCAAAAAATGCCGATGAGGCAGGTAAAGTGGTTGAGGTCTTTAACAGAGGCTTTAGAATGGGCGAGAGAGTTATAAGACACAGCGTAGTAAAAGTAGCTAACTAACACCTCTTTAAGTAGAGGGGCATACAAATAAGGAGATTAACAACAATGAGTAAAGTAATAGGAATCGATTTAGGAACAACTAATTCTTGCGTAGCGGTGCTAGAGGGCGGAGAGCCTACCGTTATCGCTAATGCCGAGGGTGCGAGGACTACCCCTTCGGTTGTAGGTTTTGCCAAAGACGGAGAACGACTTGTAGGACAAGTGGCTAAAAGACAAGCGGTGGCTAATCCGGACAAAACTATTCTCTCAATTAAGAGGGATATGGGAACATCACGCAAGGTCAAAATTGACACCAAATCATATTCGCCGCAAGAGCTTAGTGCGATGATTTTGACAAAGCTAAAGACTGACGCTGAGGCATATTTGGGTCAAAAAGTGACGCAAGCAGTTATTACTGTGCCTGCGTATTTTAGCGATGCACAAAGACAAGCGACTAAGGATGCAGGTAAGATTGCAGGGCTGGAAGTCTTGCGTATCATCAACGAGCCTACAGCCGCTGCGCTTTCGTACGGTCTTGACAAGGGCAAAAATGCTAATCAAAAAATCCTTATCTACGACCTAGGTGGCGGAACTTTTGATATAAGCGTGCTCGAAATCGGAGACGGTGTTTTTGAGGTGCTTGCCACGGCGGGTGACAACAAACTCGGCGGAGATGACTTTGACCAAAAACTTATTGATTATCTTGTCACGCAATTTAAGAATGATAACGGTATTGACTTATCTAAAGACCGTATGGCCATGCAACGCCTTAAAGAAGCCTCCGAAAAAGCTAAGATTGACTTGTCGGGTATTCTTAAAGTTAATGTTAGCCTACCATTTATTACAAGTGGTGAGACAGGACCTATCCATATGGAGTACGAGATAACTCGTGCTAAGTTTGACGCACTGACCAAGGACCTTGTAGACAAGACAATCACAGCTACTAAGCAAGCTATGTCAGACGCAGGTTTTGGTGCGAGCGATATTCACAAGATAATTTTAGTTGGCGGTTCGACCCGTATTCCGGCTGTTATTGATGCTGTCAAGAATTTGACAGGCAAAGACCCCTTCAAAGGAATCAATCCCGACGAATGTGTTGCTATGGGTGCGGCTATCCAAGCGGGTGTTCTTGCGGGCGAAGTCAAAGATGTGCTGCTTCTTGATGTTACGCCACTTAGCTTAGGTATTGAAACAATGGGCGGAATCTTTACAAGACTTATTGACCGTAATACGACAATACCTACTAAAAAGTCGCAAATATTCTCTACAGCGACTGACGGTCAGCCTGCTGTTGATATCCATGTATTGCAAGGCGAACGAGATATAGCTGCTCATAACAAAACGCTTGCCCGCTTTGAGCTTACAGGTATTCCTCCCGCTATGAGAGGCGTTCCAAAAATCGAGGTGACTTTTGATATAGACGCTAACGGTATTGTGCAAGTATTCGCGCGTGACGAGGGTACGGGTAAAGAGCAGCGAGTGACAATTACGGCAAGCAACAATCTTAGCGACGCCGATATTCAGCAAGCTATTAAGGATGCGGAAAAATTTGCCGAAGAAGATAAAAAGCGTAAAGATGTTGTCGAGGCAAAAAATCAAGCTGATACTCTTGTGTTTAGTATTGAGAAGTTTATCACCGAAAACGGCAGTTCTATTTCAGAAGAAGATAAAACAACGCTAGAAACTGAAGTTGCCGCCGCTAAGGAAATCCTTAAAGGTGAAGACGAAGATGCGATTAAAGAGTGCGTAGAAAAACTCAAAACTGTATCTAACGAAATTTTTGGAAAATTATACAATCAAGCCGGACAAAACACAGATAATACTGAGGCAGGCGATAGTGCGACAGGCGAAGAAACAGTAGAATAAAAAGCAAGAATAATGAAAACTTAAAACTTAAAAATGAAAAGTGATTGACGGGTGTTTTTGCTAGCTTAAACACGATAAAATTTCCTCGTCCGACATTTTTCACTTTTAAGTTTTAAGTTTTCATTAATATTATAAAATCTGCTTGCATTTGACCCTTTGTATGCTGGCAAAACATTAAATAAAGTAGGAGTCCACATCCTGTGGCAAAATCATATTACGATATATTAGGCGTTAGCAAAACCGCCAGCGAGAATGAGATTAAAACCGCTTATAGAAATCTCGCAAAAAAATACCATCCCGACCTCAATCCGGGTAATGAGGCGGCGGCAACCAAGTTTAAGGAGGCTGCCGAGGCTTATGATGTGCTTTCCGATTCCAAAAAGCGTGCCGCATACGACAGAGGCGGCAGTAATCCCTTTGGCGGAGGTGCAGGCGGACAAGGCGGCTTTGGAGGGTTTGGCAACTTCGGCGGCTTTGGCGGAGGCGGTTTTAGCTTTGATGATGTTTTTAGTATGTTCTCGGGTGGCGGCGGTCAGCAAAGAGCGGCGGCTGTCGGTGCGGACATCAAGCTTGCGGTGACGCTTACTTTTGAAGAGGCGGCATTCGGGGTAACTAAGCCTATCAACATTACACGGACTGAGGTTTGCTCGCCTTGCCGTGGAACGGGTGCAAAGGGCGGTACAGCTCACGAAAAATGCGGCACTTGCGGCGGCAGCGGTGAGGTTAGAGTTGCACAGGATACGGCTTTTGGTCGTGTTGTGTCTAGACGCGGTTGCCATACTTGCGGCGGCAGCGGTAAGATTATAAAAGAGTCTTGCTCATTATGTAACAGCCGCGGCGTTATCCGCAAAACAGTTACACTTAATATTCCTTTTCCTCCGGGGACAGAGCCGAATCAAGTGCTTAGCGTGCCGGGTGAGGGAGATAAAGCCAGAGGCGGCGGCAGTGCGGGTAATTTGATTTTTGTAGTCACAGTTATGCCTCACAAATACCTCAAGCGTAAAGGTGCCGACTTGTTTGTTGACCTTCCCGTGACTTTTACGCAAGCGGCTTTAGGCGATAAAGTTTTTGTGCCGTCACTCAAGGGCAAAATTGCTTTCGACCTGCCGTCCGGAACTCAAAGCGGTCAAACCTACAAGCTAAAAGGGCAGGGCATACAATACGCTAAGAAAAATTCCGCAGGCGACCTAGTAATCACGGTAGAAGTAGAAATGCCAAAAAACCTAACCTCAGCTCAAGAAAAACTGTTCAAAGAACTCCACTCATCTCTAAAACTGGACCAATACGAAAAAGCCAAAGAACACAGCAAAAAATAGAGAGCAATCGGGACGCCGTTTTTGGTGTCCCGATTGTTTTTGCAAGGTGCAACAAGGAGGTAATTTATGACAAGAAAAATAGTTCAGTTTCCGCATCCACAATCAGAGTATAAGCCAAATAAGCATAATAAACTTATCGGTAAAGATAAAAAACATACCGCATGGAAACTTAATAACCATTGTCGCAGATTTATTAAAACCGTTGGAAGCTATGTTGATGGTAAGGACAACTTAAAAACAAGCGATATATGCTTTTGGGGCGAGTTTGAGGGGGTAAATGTAATAACGGATATTTCGAGTAGTGCAGAAACGGAAAAACATCCTCATTTTTTACATACGCCCTGTTATGTCAAGCTTAAAGACTATGACAATGTTTTTGGAAACGAAAACAAATCCTACCAAAATACAGACCCATATGTATTTGGCAATAGCTTTATGTATAGCAATTGCAAAATGACTGGGCAAATGAGAGAGCTAGCTAAAGGCTCAATAATTATATTTGGAGGTTTAATTAAGGGTGAATGGTGTGTAGACACCGTTTTTGTTGTTGAGGAACGACTTGAAAAGAGAATAAACTCTCTTGATGATGCTAAGAAAATGTTAGACGATAAAGTTATATCACAAGAGTTTTATGAAACAACCCTTGCTCCTATATTTTTCCAAACTGAAAATGATAACAATACTAGAAAATGTGGCTCTTGCTCATCTTCTCCAAAATCTAACACTTCACGCCCTGAAATAATTATATACAAAGGGGCAACATACGACAACCAAATCAATGATATGTATAGTTTCTTTCCGTGCAAACCATACAACAATAGCGAAAAATTTTCATTTGCAAGACCTCAAATTAAATTGGATATTATGACTCCTAATTTGAAACAAAACTTAAAGTATTGTAATGAATCTGATATATCAGAAGAATATAGTATTTGGAACGAGATAAAAGAGCAAATTATTGGCAAAGGATTATATCTTGGTGTATCTGCCGAAGAGCCAAAAAAATTGGAGATAAAAAATTTGACTAAGACATAAAAAATCGGGACACCTGCAAGAGCAAGGTGTTCCACAGGTCGTAGACAGAAGGCGGTTTGCTAGCAAAGCACAACCGCCTTCTGTCTACGGTCTGAAAACACTTCAGCGTTTGATATCCAATTTTTTATTTGTGATACTCAAAATACTTGCAAATATCCTTAGAGTATGTTATTATATAAATACTTGTCCAATCCCTAACTCCAAATATGCCGGTGTGGTGGAATGGCAGACGCGACGGACTCAAAATCCGTTAAGGGCAACCTTGTGCCGGTTCAAGTCCGGCCACCGGCACCAGCTATAATAAAAACGAATTGAGTAAGGTTTTGTCCTATTGACTCAATTTAATCGCTTTGCGTTTTTATGCAAAAAATAAACTAGTGAATGGACACACAAGGATTACATAATAAAACTCCAAGCAACATAACGCCGCACTTGTGAGGTTTTTCTATTTATCCGCCTCATGTGGCAGAAAAACAGGGAGAGGGAGTCCATTATTTACTATTATAAGGCTAGTTTATCATTTCCGTACGACTTTATGGAGTACAAGGGTATTCGCTTTTTATTTGGCACTACTTTTGGAGTCAATAGACAAATTAATAAAATAATGGCTTAAAACTCTTGACAAAAGTGGTTGATTTGGATATAATAATAATGATAAGAGGTGATATATGAAAAAAAAGATAATACTATCCCTTTTTACGCTGTTAATTGTAAGCTTTGCTTTTGTATCTTGCCGTTGCGGAACAACTGTAGTCACGCAACATCCTAGGGAACATCAATTTGCTATTGATTATCCAATTCGTATCTATGACATTGAGACAGGCAATCATTTGGCGACATTAACATTCACAGATATAAGTCTTTTGATTGATGAGGAATGGGAGCAAGTAACAATCAATGAAGAAACAGGCGACACCACAACAAGGACATTTCGGCAGATAGTTCAAATATTTTACACTTATGATAGAACGGGTGGAGGTCGAACAATCGGAAGTGGTAACTTCACTACCCGTGATGGTAGTGGCAGTGGAAATATTCCAGCGTTTTGGAGCGGGGTATCTGCGGTGAGAGTTGACACAACTGGTTTTGATAACAGTCAAGCACCTGATTTTACATCTGTGTCGAGACCAGGGCAATCAAGTTTTACGGTGGCATTAGCAAACAGAAGTAATTTTGTTGACATTGAGTTTAGATACAATATTCAGCGTAATCCTACTGCAAGGATAAGGCTGAATGTACCACAAGTATAAATAAGTTGGTGTGATAATTGGTAGGCATTATTGCGAAAATCGCCGTTGCCACACAACAAAGGAGTAAGAAGACTATGAAACCAGAAATACATCCGGATTATCACGAAGTGACGGCTGTGTGTTCGTGCGGCACAAGTTTTATAACAGGCAGCACAAAAAAAGGCGATTCGCTCAAAGTAGAAATTTGTAGCAAATGTCATCCTTTTTATACAGGCAAGCAAAAGATTGTCGACACCGGCGGCCGCATAGATAAATTTAACAAACGCTATCAAAAATAATTTACGAATGACAAAGAGGGCATGTCCCTGCAAAAAGCCCGCAATGGGCTTTTTTGCTTTTTTGAAAAAATTAGCATAAAAATATAGCATATATGAATAGAAAAAAAATACAAGCAAAATACAAATGGAATCTCTCGCATATTATAGAGTCAGATGGGGAGTGGGAGAGACTTTTTAAGTATGTTTCGGATAATGCGGATTTGCTAGCCCAATATGACGGCAAACTTGACAATGCAGACAGTTTGCTAGAGTGCTTGCAGTTATCTGACAAAATAAGCGATATTGTTGAGAGAGTGTATGTGTACGCTCATATGAAGAAGGATGAGGACGCTTCTAATGACAAGTATGTTGCTATGAGCGACAGGTCAAGCGGACTTGCCGTCAAGCTAAGTTCGTCAGCATCATTCATAATGCCGCAATTATCACGCTTGTCTAATGAGGTGTTAAGTAATTTTGCTAAATTGCTGCAATTTGTCGATTATGATTATATGTTAGCTGAAATTATTAGAGAAAAAGCACATATATTGTCTGACGCAGAGGAAAAATTACTTTCATTGTCTAGTAGAGCAACAGGTAATTACCGTGATATATTCGGTATGCTTGATAATCTCGAATTACCATTCCCAAAAGTTTTGGACGAACGGGGAAAAAAAGTGCAACTTACACACGGAACATACTCTAAGCATCTACAGAGTCGTGATGTCGCCGTTCGCAAATCTGCTTTTGACGGTATGTATAAGACATTCAAATCTTATATCAACACTATTTCGGCGGTTTATGATGGCAGTGTCAAAAAAGATGTTTTTTATAGCACAGTACGCAAATATCATAATTGCCTTACCCGTGCATTAAAGGGTGACGATATTCCGTCAGCGGTCTACGATAAGCTAATTGATGCAGTGAGTAGCAGGCTTAGCGTACTACATAGATATGTAGGTTATCGCAAGCAAGCCTTAGGTTTAGGCGAGCTGCATATGTATGATATGCATACGCCGATTGTGGACGGGGCTGACATCAAGATGGAATATGACGATGCGTATGATTTGGTTGTAGAGTCATTAGCTCCGATGGGTACTGAATATGCCAAGCTACTCAAAGAAGCAAAAGACGGTGGCTGGATAGATGTATATGAGACAAAGGGCAAGCGGAGCGGTGCATACAGTTGGGGTACATACTCTGCTCACCCGTATGTACTTCTCAATTATCAGCAGACAACGCATGATATTTTTACTATCGCACACGAAATGGGTCACGCTCTGCATAGTTATTATAGTAACAAATTTCAGCCGTATTCAAAAGCAGGTTATAAGATTTTTGTTGCAGAGGTTGCAAGTACGGTCAATGAGGTATTGTTACTCAAGTATTTGATGAGGACAACAACTGATAAAGCCGTTAAAAAATATTTACTTAGCTACTATTTAGATATGTTCCGCACGACGCTTTTTAGGCAGACGATGTTCTCTGAGTTCGAAAAATTCTCGCATGAACTTATAGAACGAGATGAGGCGATAAGCCAAAAAGTTTTGTCTGATTATTACTATGACCTTAACAAAAAATATTACGGCAAAGATGTAATCCATGACGACCTTATCCGTTATGAATGGGCGAGAATACCGCATTTTTACAATTCTTTTTATGTGTACAAATACGCAACAGGACTTACTGCGGCGGTCTCGATTGCATCAAGGATATTGTCAGACTCATCGTATCTCCCAAAATATTTTGGATTTCTTAAAGCAGGCGGTTCTAAGTCGCCTTACCAAATACTCAAGGATGCAGATATTGATTTGGCAACAGCTAAGCCGTATGATGATGCGATGGGTGAGTTTGAAAGTACGCTTGCGGAGCTAGAGAGGCTATAATGTTGTGGAATTTGACAGCGATTTTTTTAGGGATAGGCACAACGGCAATTATTTTGATTGTGTCGGCTCTCTGTGAGGCAAAAAAAAGCCGTAACGCAAATCAAGTTACAGAGGAGAAAACAAATGGAAAATGAAGATGTAATTCTGTCATCGGGACAAAAACTTGCCTGTAGTATTTCGGCAGGGATTTTGCTTATATTACTTGGCATATTTTTGCTGCTTAGCGGACTTGGTGTTTTTCCTTTTGGAATAATGCTGGCGATTATACCTGCGACGCTTGTTACAATCGGGCTGATTTTTGTGGTTGCGGGATTTATTCAGGATAATGTTGTGGCTCTTTGGTTAGGTTCTTTTGTGCTTGCTACTTCGTTGGTTTCTATTTTTGCTCCGTTGTCGGCTACGGTTCGTATTGGCTATGCACGACTTTATCCGCTTTATTTGGCAGCTCCCGCAATAGCAAGTCTTGTTACTATGTTTTATTCGAGAGAGTTTAAGGACCACCTAAAAGCAATAATATTCTTTCTTGCCCTTAGTGGATTCTTCTTCCTCAATAGTGTGTTTGGAATATCGTGGGTAATTGTGCTACCGATTATGTTGGCGGCATTTGGTATTTTTATAGTCGTTGTAGCGATAGTATTACGCAATAGTATAAAAGGCAGTATACAAAATGATGTCTAATCTTTCTTTGATGACCGATTTGTATCAGCTTACTATGCTTAACGGTTACTATGCTAGCGGTAAGCAGGATGATGAGGCTGTTTTTGACTTATTTTTGAGACAGCAAGTTGTGACCAGTAGTTATGCTATTACTGCAGGACTTGAGCAAGTTATTGATTATATCCGCAATCTCAAGTTTGACAAAGAAAGTATAGCATATCTAAAGAGTCTCAAAATATTTGATAGTAAATTTTTGAAGTATCTAGAGGGGTTGCGTTTTGAGGGTGATATTTGGGCGATTCCGGAGGGAGCGGTAGTTTTTGCAGGTGAGCCACTAATTACAGTCAAAGCCTCCCTAGCACAAGCACAACTGATAGAAACAGCACTCCTCAACATTATCAATCATCAGACAATAATCGCCACCAAAGCCTCTCGTATAGCGTGGGCGGCGCACAAATCTCCTGTAATAGAATTTGGTTTAAGGCGAGCACATAGTCCTGACGCAGGTATATACGGGAGCAGGGCGGCGGTAATCGGTGGTGTGACAAGTACCAGCAATGTGCTTTCTGCTAAGTTATTCGGTTTGCGAGCAAAGGGGACACACGCACATTCGTGGGTAAAATCCTTTGACACAGAGCTGTCTGCATTTGAAGCATATGCTGAGGTGTTTAAGGATAATTGCTTGCTCCTAGTCGATACTTACGATACTCTCAAAAGCGGTGTGCCTAATGCAATAAAAGTCTTTGACAAACTCAAAGCAAGCGGTCATAAGCCTGTGGGTATTAGACTTGATAGCGGTGACCTAGCATACTTATCAAAAAAAGCCCGTGCTATGCTAGATTCGGCAGGGCATAAAGATGTGTTAATATATGCCAGCGGTGATATTGATGAAAATGTTATTCAAAGTTTGAGCTTGCAAGGGGCAAAAATAGATGCGTGGGGAGTCGGAACGCGGCTTATTACGGGTGACGGGGTCGGGCTTAACGGAGTATACAAGTTAGCCCAAATCAATGGTAAGCCAAAAATGAAAGTCAGCGATTCTATTCAGAGGGCTACCAATCCGGGTCACAAAAAGCTGTATCGAATCTACGAAAAAAAAGGCGGCAAAGCATTTGCAGATGTAATAACACTAGAAGGAGAGGTTTTGGATAAACCGTTAATTCTTACGCATCCTGTCGAGCGGTGGAAAACAACGACCCTAGACGATTATACGGCTAAGGAATTGCAAGTGCCGATATTTAAGAAGGGTAAACTAGTCTACAAAAGTCCGAGCGTGAGTGACATTGCCACTTATTCGGCAAAATGCAAAACAACCTTTTGGGACGAATATTTTAGGATAACTAATCCTCAGATTTATAAAGTTAATTTATCGGATAAACTATACGAATTGAAAAACAATATGATTTTAAAGGAGACGGACTGTTAATCATGGGTAAAAAAACAAAGTATATTAATAAGCAAAAATTTAGTATTGTCAAAAAAGGATACTCACCGGGCGAAGTTGACGAATTTATCGCAAGGCTTGAGGATAATTTTGAGCAGGTTTTGAGAGAACAAAAGACCCGTATTTTTGAGCTTAAAAATCAACTAACCGAAACCGAAAACAAGGTTGCGTCCTATGACAAAATGAGCGGACGGGTAGGCGAGGCTATAATCGAGGCTGTATCAAAAGCCGAGCAAATAGAAAAATACAATATGCAAAAACTTCAGTTTGAGATAGAACAGCTTAAAGCTTTTCATGCTAGGTGGCAAGAGTATTACCTAAGGATTATGAATAGGTATCCGCTTGATGATGATTTGGCTAATGTCAAAAAAGTCAATGCCGAAATGACCCGTATACTTAACACTCCGCAAAAATCAACCGAAGAAATCAAAGCTATGTTTGATGCGGATTATCAATCACAAACAACTAGACTTAACGAGCAACAAAAAGCCGAAAAGAGTGTCAAAAAAGTTGCCCCGTCGGTAAAATCTAAGCCTGCACCAAAACCGCCAAAAGCTGTAGAAACTCCGCCACCAACCCAAAAAACTAAGCCACAAGGCAACATAACAGTCAAGGCTTACGAAGAGCCAATGTCTGTCGAAAAAATAGACCAATTACTTAGCAAATTTTTTCCGCTTGACGCAGGTCAAGAGACACCACGGTCAGAAAAAGGAGGCAAGTTTGACCCAATGAAAAAAATAGACAACCATTACAAAGCCGAAACAAACAAAGGTGAAGAAACAGGCTTTAGCCTACAAGAAGCCCTCCGCCCAAAACAAAGCCTAGAAGACATCCTAAAAGACCTAGGCGTAAACGGCGACGAGTAAATAGTGGAGATGATATAATACAATTATGAAGTTTAACAAAATTGGGCTAATGTTGGATTGCTCACGAAATGCCGTTGCTACGGTTGACACACTTAAGGAATTGCTTGATAAGATGGCATTGATGGGATACAACCGATTGCAGTTGTATACTGAGGACACTTACGAAATTAAAGAATACCCTAATTTTGGGCATATGCGTGGCAGGTATTCGGGTGAGGAACTTAAAGATATTGACGCTTATGCGGCAAGCAAAGGCATTGAGCTTATGCCGTGCATACAAGTTTTGGCACACCTTAATCAAATATTCCGTTGGTCGGAATTTGAATCAATAAATGATTGTAATGATATTTTGCTTGTTGATGAGCCAGAAACATATAAACTTATTGAAAATATGTTTAGGTCGCTAGCAGAGAATTTTGTTAGCCGTAATGTCAATATAGGCTGTGATGAGGCGCATATGGTGGGTTTAGGCAAATTTCTTAACCGCTACGGCTATCAAGATCGTTTTGAAATTGTCAATCGCCATCTTAGAAAAGTTTTGGATATTGCCACTCGCTATGGATTTAGATGCTCTATGTGGAGTGATATGTATTTTAGGCTTGCTTTTGACGGCGATTATTACAAAAACTCGGACAAGCCTATACCGCCAGAAGTATTAGAGCGTATCCCAAAAAATATTTCATTGATTTATTGGGATTATTACAGCACAGACATAGAGCATTACCGCAAAATGTTTATTCGGCACAATGGTTGCGCGAAAATAAGTCGTTTGGACTTGAGGTGCAAGATATGCGTATAGGAGGGTTGATGCGTAGAGTTGAGTCTTGCAGGTTGAGACTCAAAGAATATTGCACTGGCAAGAAAACAAAACTCAAAAAACGGACATAAGCCCAAAAAACCTTATGTTAGCTTTGTTAATTTACCTATCAAGCCTAAACTGTAATTATTTGATAGCAATAAAACCAACCATATCTTTAGCAAACATATTGATGAGGTGTTTTTCAATCTCAATATACCAAGTGTTGTTTGAGTTGGCATATTTTTGGGTTGTCAAATAGTTTTTTGTGTGCTAATATATGGATATGTTAAAGACAAAAAAAGTGATTTTGTTGGTTCATGATAAGGTTGAGGATATGGAAATCAATTATCCTTATTATCGGCTGATAGAGGCGGGTTTTGAAGTGGATATAGCAGGAGAGAAAGAGGGGGCGGTTTATTACGGCAAATATGGATATCCCACAACTGCGACGAAGAGCTTTGATAATATTGACTATAAAAATTATGATGGGATAATAATTCCCGGGGGTTATGCTCCTGATAAATTAAGACGATATGAAAAAGTGTTGGAGATGGTAAAGTATTTTGACGATAGCAAAAAGCCTATTGGGCAGATATGTCATGCCGGTTGGGTGTGTATAAGTGCAAAGATTTTTAAGGACAGACAGGCGACAAGTTTTTTTGCCATAAAAGACGACCTAGTTAATGCAGGTGCAAAATGGATTGACAAAGCTGTTGTGGTGGACAAGAATTTAGTATCGGCACAAACGGAAAAAGACTTGCCAGAGTTTATGAGAGAGTTTTTGAAATTATTATAGAAGTTTTGTATCCACTAATTTAGCATGCTTTCGGACAAATAATAAATCAGCAAACATTTATAACAATAGGAGTAATATAAAATGTTCAAAGGTTACAACAACTATGATAAGTATCCGTGCAAAGAAGTCAAGGGTTTTGACGGAGAAGTTTATATAGGATATCAGAAAATTGCAGACGAATTGAAAAAAGCTCTGAAAGGCAACCAAAAATCTGTAATTACACTAGAGTTTTATCCGGGAGTAAATAAGAAAGAAGTTATGAAAGGACTTGCATCATTGGGTGCGACTGTTTTTGATGCGGAAAAGTGTATGGTAAGTGATGCCGAGTACAAAAAACTTATTCATCAGTATGTTACTGACGACAGAGTTTTTGGGCTAATGACTACCAAAAACTTGTCAGACTATTATATAGACAGCAAAATAGAGTCAATGCGTAATAGTATAGATATGGTAAAAAGCGGGATTGTTATCGTGTATGGGGTCGGTGCGAGTTTGGTAACAGAAGGCGATGTTTTGGTTTATTGCGACCTTGCTAGATGGGAGATTCAGACTAGATTTAGAAAAGGAATGCCCAACTTTAAGACCAAAAATTCAGATGCACCGCATTTGGCAAAATTTAAGCAAGGGTTCTTTTTTGAATGGCGTGTTGCGGACAGACTAAAACGCAAATTGTTCTGCAAAATGCATTACTTGCTTGATACGAATGTTGCTAAAAAGCCAAAAATGGTAACGGCAAAAGCATACACCACGGCACTTACAAAATTTTCTACAGAGCCTTTTAGAACTGTGCCATACTTTGCACCCGAAGTTTGGGGCGGACAATGGATGAAAGAAATCTGCGGATTGGACAAATCCGCTAAAAATTATGCATGGGCTTTTGACGGGGTAATAGAGGAGAATAGTGTAGCTTTTAAGATAGGCAATGCCAAGATTGAAATACCGGCGGTCAATGCGGTATTTTATAATCCTAGAAAAATGCTAGGGGACAGAGTTCACGCAAGATTTGGTGATGAGTTCCCGATTAGATTTGACTTTTTGGATACTATGGGCGGTGGCAACCTATCGCTTCAAGTTCACCCGCTTACAGAGTATATTCAGTCCACTTTTGGTATGCACTATACGCAAGATGAGAGCTATTATCTATTAGACTGCGTAGAGGGTGAGTATATTTATTTGGGTCTTAAAGAAGGTGTGAACAAGGACGCTTTTATGCGTGATTTGAGAGATGCTCAAAGTGGCAAAATCAAATTTGACGCAGATAAATACATCAACAAATACCCTGCAAAAAAACACGATCACTATGCAATTCCGGCAGGAACAATACACTGCTCAGCGACGGATACCATGGTGCTTGAAATTAGTGCAACCCCTTATATATTTACATTCAAGCTGTTTGATTGGGATAGAGTGGGGCTTGACGGATTACCAAGACCTATCCATATAGAACACGGCGAAAAAAATATTCAATGGGATAGGACAACGGATTGGGTAAACAAAAACTTAGTCAACGCATTTGAGACGATAAGTGATGCTGACGGAATACTTGAGGAAAAAACAGGCTTGCACGAAAGGCAGTTTATCGAGACAAGACGGCATACCTTTGACAAAAAAGTCACGCATAGCACACATGACAGTGTAAATATGCTTAACTTAGTGGAGGGCGAGGAGGCTATTGTAGAGAGTCCTACAGGTGCGTTTGAACCTTTTGTTGTGCATTATGCCGAGACTTTTGTTATACCCGAAAGCGTTAAGTCGTATACTATCAGTCCGTATGGTAAAAGCAAGGGGAAGACTCTCAAGACTATTAAGGCTTTTGTAAGAACTAATCCATAAGTAAAATATGAAAATAGGTATAGATTTAGGCGGTACTAATATTAAGGTCGGAGTTGTTGACGGGGGGCGGATTGTCTATAAAGACAGTCGACCTACTAATCTTGCGTGGAGTTTTGAGCGAACTGTAGATGAGATAGTCTCTCTTGTTAAAGTTGTAGTCGAAAAAGCGGGGATAAATGTTAAAAGCTACGGTACAATAGGAATAGGTTCTCCTGGGTTAATTGACACGGTTAAAGGCGAGGTCATTTATTCAAATAATATTAAATGGAAAAATGCGCCGCTTGCTAAAGAGTTGCAAGGACATTTAGGCGTTCCTATAAAAATACACAACGATGCTAAAGTCGCTGCGCTTGGAGAGGCGGTATTCGGTGCGGGAAAAGATTTCAAAAAATCGATATTGTTGACTTTAGGTACGGGCGTTGGCGGCGGCGTGATAAAAGACGGGAAAATTGAAAAAACACAAGCCGCGGCGGGAGCGCTTTTTGGTCATATGTCAATTGATTATAACGGTCGGTTATGTACTTGCGGTCGGCACGGGTGCTTAGAAACATATGCGTCGGCGACTGCTCTTATTGCAGATGCTAAAGCGGTTATGAAAGTCGGCAATCTTGACGGCAAAGCTATTTTTGATGCGTATAGGCAAGGCAATAAAGCGGCAAAAGTAGTTGTGGATAATTATATTAAATACTTGGGAGAGGGAGTAGTAAGTATCATTAATATTTGCTGTCCAGATGCTATCATATTAGGCGGGGGATTAAGCGGAGCCGGAGATATCTTGACAGTAAGACTTAAAGAGTATATCAAAGATAAGATATTTGGAGCAAAGCATATAGCGGTTGATATTATAGTATCAAAGCTAGGCAATGACGCCGGAATAATCGGAGCAAGTTTACTATAATATTTAATTGATTTTTTTTACCGAGTTTCCTTCTATAAGTTTACAACTGACAGTATTATTACGGAATGACGGCGGACGGCTGTTAATTATATCAACTACTGTTTGAGCGGCGGCGTGTCCAAGCGATTGAGGACGTTGGTCTATATAATGCGGAGTAAAAGGTAAAAAGTTTTTATAAGCGAACCACTCGTTATCATAAACGATTATTGATATATCATCGGGTACGCGAATATTGTATTTTGTAACGGCTTCAAATAAATGCGGCATATGGAAGCTGCTGCATGAGATAATTACCGCGGTCATATATTTTGATTTTGTCAAAAAGTCACCAAACTGCTTTGTTATATCTTTGTCATTTTCAATAGTTAAAATAAGGTCGTGTCTAAGAGAAATCTTTTTTTCAATCATGGCTTGCTCATACCCTTTATAACGCTGTTCGAGCAAATTTATATCGTGATGCGTATCTCTTATAAATCCAATATAGCGATGACCGTATTCGGATAAATAATTGAATGCGTCAAAACTAGATTGAAAATGGTCGCTTGTTATACTCGTAACTTCAACTCCGCTAATGATTCGGTCTAAGAAAACCATAGGGAAATTACTAAGAGCCAGTCTAAGCAAACCTTTGTTATATAGATGCCCGTCAACCGATAAGACAATAAGACCTATGACACCTATATTGCGGGTATGGGCAAGCAAAAAACTTTCGGTATCTTGATTATTGTTGCTATGCAAAATTAACAAAGGCATACCGATTTTATCTAAATGCGCCGAAATACCTTTAACAATATCCGTAATAAATGTCGAATTAAAATTAGGGAGCATTAAACCTATGCTGGCGCGGTTGTCAAGATTACTGTTATATTTTGCGTCAAAATTCGGATTGACAATAAAAGTACCTTTGCCTTGTCTTCTAAAAAGTTTGCCTGATTCGACCAAATTATTAATAGCGTTTTTAGCGGTAATTCTAGACACATCAAACTTTGTGGCAAGCTGATTTTCGGAAGGCATACGGTATTTAATAATCATCTTATTTTTTTCAATAAGTTGCTCTAGATAATCAATTATTTCTTTATATAAGAATTTTTTGCTCATAAATATAACATATATTAAAAACAAAAAAAAGTCAAGCAAATTATAGCTCAATATATCAAGTTTGTTGCAAGTTGGTATTTATTTTGTGTCTGATATATGTTATTCTAAATACAGTTAAACTAATTTAAAAACAAAAAACCAAAAGGGGTACCCCTTTTGGTTGTAAGAAACTAAAAGTTTCTTACAACTATATAAACAATGCTTATGATATTTTTGTTCGGGAGAAACAGGTAGTTCGAGAATGCAACAGAATCTTACGGCAACCACTGCTAAGTGGCCAATAAAGGACAATAAAACAATTACTAGAGGTAAGGTTATAAGACGTGTCATTTTGTATACGGCTCTTGTTATATTGTCGCTTCTGTATATTTATCCTTTGATGATAAGTCTCTCGATGAGTTTCAGAACTCTTGAACAAGTTACTAATAATCCGTTTAGATTAATACCCGAACAGCTCGCATGGCGTAATTACAGAGCGTTATTTACAGCGTTTCCGTTTTTCACATTTACGATGAACAGCTTGTTTTTGGGTCTTACAGTAGCAATAGCAACTTCGTTAACCAGCGCCATAGTCGGATACAGTTTTGCTAAGTTCCGCTGGCCGGGACGCGAGGTGTGCTTTACGCTTTGTTTAGCTACAATGATGCTTCCCGCTCAAATTATTCAAGTAAGTCAATTTATAATGTTTGCCAATATGGGTCAAGTTGATTCGTACGTGCCCCTAATTGCGCCTGCGCTAATGGGCGGTAGCGCGTTTAATATCTTTTTAATAAGGCAGTTTTATAGAGGTATTCCTAAAGAACTTGCCGAGTCTGCAAAGATAGACGGTGCAGGAGAATTGTATATATGGTGGAACATTATGTTAAGAATGGTTTTGCCTATGGTTTTGGCAATCGGCATATTTGCGTTCTTAAATAGTTGGAATGATTTTTATAATCCGCTTATCTATCTTCATACCGAGAGACGCTTTACGTTAGCTTTAGGTCTTAGAGGATTCCAAGACCAAACGGGTACATCATGGAACTATTTGATGGCGGGCGGAATCTTTTCAATGATACCGACACTCTTTATCTTCTTTGCTTTCCAAAAATATTTTATGGAAGGAATATCAATTTCTAGTGGGGTAAAAGGATAACAGCTACATGAAAAAAGTAATTACAATTATACTTCTTATAGCTTTAGCTACCGGAATATACGGACATAGAATTTATGAAGAGATTCGTATAAGAAGGAATCATAATCCTCATGCGATAACCGTATGGGTTCCGTTTAGTCCGCAGCATGAATTTACTAATTCCTTTGAGCGTTTGCTTTTGGATTGGGCGGAGACGCAAGATGATATTGATATTAATTTTTTGCCGATAACATTCTTTGATTATTTTGGAAAAATCCGTACGGCGCAATCCGGTGGAGTCGGACCCGATGTAAGTATCAATGATATTGTTACATTGCCGTTCCGCGCTCAAAATCGTCATGTGCTAAATCTTGATGCTGCTGTATATAACGGAATAATTAATAAAGATGATTATTTTGAGTCAGACATTGAGAGGTTAAGTTATAATGGGTCTTTATACGCTGTACCGTTTTCAATTGACGCTAGGTTCTTATTCTTTAATAAAGACCATTTTAGAGATGCCGGATTAGACCCAAACAATCCTCCGAGAACATTAGAGGAATTGCAATATTATGCGAGACGTCTAACGAGATTTGAAGAAAGAGTCGGGAATCAAAGCAATATTTTTACTTTGAGTGATAGAGCTCCTGTTGTAGGCAATCAACTTAACAGATTAGGATTCCATCCTGATTGGGGGAATAATTCTATTTTCCAATTCGCATGGGCGCAAGGCGGAGAGATATTCAGCGACGGAAGAACGGTCAACTGGAATACTCCCGTTAATCAAGCGACTATGCAATGGTGGGTAGATACGGCAAGATTAGTTCCTCATCAGCTTCTTAATGCTTATATGGGTGTCAGACCTGAACTATTTACTGACGGGGTATCACCTTTTGCGACGGGAGCAGTTAGTATGATTGTCGAGAATGACCCCCTTGCTTGGGAGATAGAAACTTTTTTTGAAAGACATCCGGAAAGACGCTTTGACTGGGGTGTGGTAACTATTCCGCACGCCGAAGGCTACGAGACTTCTTGGAGCGGTGTATTTACCGCCGAGGTTGCCGCTGGATTAAATTCTGAAAGAGAGGCTAAGGCACTAAGGGTACTAGAATTCTTGATCGGACCTACTGTACAAGACCATATCCTTAAATACTTTGGGTGGAAGCCCGGAACAATATCCGCGGTAGAAAGGGTAATCGCCGACCTTGATACAACTCCGCAACAAAGACACATATTACAAAACTATCACCTAAGACGGCATACATGCCATAACGAGGCGGTGCCGGAGTGGGGGATGTATTTGCTTGGACCTATTCAGAGCGTGGTTAGAGGCGAGATGACGGTAGACCGCGCGATGGTCGAAGGCCAAGCGGACTTGCAAAATTCTGTTAACCGCCATTACGGTATAATATCAATGGATAACATAGATTGGTTTGCCATTATACTTGTATCGGGATTAGTTTTAGCGGTAATAGGAGTAAGCACAGGCGGCTGGATTATGAAAAGGCGAAAACGCAAAATGAGCACAAAAGATTTGTCGCATTAATTAAGATAATAGGAGATTATTGATGAAAATCATTAAATCAATTGGATTATTGAGGTGTACTTGTGTGTTGCTTGTTGGCATGTCTGCTATGCTTACTGGGTGCAGCAGGAATAATGGAGGAAATGGTGGCATTAAAGCACCAGTGGTATGATAAAAACATCAAGTCTAATGGGAACATTTATGTAAGCCAAAACTATTATACAAAAAATCGTGTCTAGGCACAATAGTTTTCTACTCGATTACTACAAAAAATCGAGTAACTATATTATACGAGGAGGAATATGTAGAGAATGAATAAACCTTCAAAAAGACTTAGTTTAATAGTTTTTGCGATAATATTAACTTTTAGTTTAGCTGGATGTAGTGTTTATCAAAGACATCCAAATTCTGATGCAAGAATAAATGCTCAATTGGAAAATCAGATTAGAAAAGATTTTGCTGAGGAGTTTTCGTATAACTTTGAAGATGTTTATGTACATCAATATTTTGGTACATTTAGTGATAGTTCTGTTATTAGAATGCGTGTTTATGATTGGGATTCTTTAGAGCCGTTGTTTCCTTTAATTATTGCTGGAGTTGACTTTGGCTATGTAAGTCACCCGCTTTTTATGGTGTGGAATAATAGGAAATTTTATGATTTGCAAATAGCATATGAATTAAAACTTTTAACACTAAGCGATATAGAAACAATTGTATATCGGCACCGCAATAGTAATTGGCAGAAAACTTAAAAACAAGGAGACGAATAAATTGAGAAACAAAACAAAAAAACTTAGATTAAATATAGTTCGAGTAGGTAAGGAACTTAGATTTTGTAATTATGCTTAAGGAGGTTATTTATGAAAATTATTAAATTGATGTCATTGTCGTTTATTCTTGTTGTTTCAGTAATTTTGGTTGCGTGTGGGAATGGGAATGTTATGCCTGAATTAGATTCAGAAATTGCGCTTACGATAAGACAGGATTATATTGTTGCTTCTGTTAGGCAAGATGCTAATGTAGTAGACGAAGTAATCATTCATGTTTACTACGGAACTTTTAACAATAGCGTTGTTTTAGCGTTGAGTGGTATGGATAGCATTTTGATAGATCAGTATGGAGGATCTGAAACCATTGCTGGGAAGACATTTTCTTACACTCAAATAGGTTTTCAAATTCTTGTGTGGAACGATGGCAGTTTTTTTACGCTTACTGATGCACACACTCAAAATTTGTTGACAGATGACAACATTGTAAAAATTTGGAATCTGCACCAAAAATAAATTTAAACAAACAGGAGAAAAAACTATGAAAAGAATGCTTTCAATCGCTATGTTTTGCACATTTGCCCTAGTGTTTACGATGGGTATATTGTTGCTAGGTGGAGAAAGTATGGTTGTTCAGGTAACTGCTACCAATGGTGACAACGGGTTTAGTTATATTGATGCTGGCGGTTTAATGGAAGAGTATATTGATAAATCTTGGAGTTTTGAAAGTAATTTTTCAAGTAATCGTAGAGTAGTTAGCACTATTTGTGTCAATAGCGATTTCGCTGATGATCGAGTGCTGGTTGTTTTGAATCAGCAGAAAACCACACGGATTTTGGAGGCTATGGAGTCTAGAGAATGCAACAACGCCATCAATTTTTCTGGGCTAGGTATAGTGGAAGTTGAAGATTTGACACGAGATTCTGCTGAGGTATTGGTCGAACAGAAGCGTAAAAGAGAAATAATAAGTACTGATGGAATGAATGGCATGAGTGATTATTCTAGTGTGCGAGAGTGGCAACGTGACTCCTCGATAGACATAGATGCTTGCGAATTCAGGATAATTTTGAGTTTAACACTAGAGCGACCTGGAAAAGAAAATGTGCTTAGAACTATTAGGCAGTTAGAGCAAAGAGAATATGTTTTAAGTGCTGGTGTGGACTTTGTTATGCACAACGATTCGATTGCTCCAAATGACCCTATGTTTAATCAGCAGTGGGGGTTGCATGGAACTCATGGTATAAACGCACCTGCTGCTTGGGGTATAACCACTGGTCTAGGTCGCCCTGCAGTTCGTGTAGGCATCATTGACACTGGAGTTCAAGCAAATCACCCTGACTTAAATGTCAATACTACACTAAGCCGTGATTTCTCTTTGCCATATCCTCATATACCTGCAAATGTTGTTGATAATAATGGGCATGGTACCCATGTGGCAGGTATCGTTGGAGCAAGAGGAAACAACAATGTTGGTGTTGCTGGTGTTAATTGGAATGTTGAGTTGGTTTCTTTGAGAATATCTCCTACTAATCTTGGAAACTCATTTGCATCTCATTTGATTAGGGCGGTTAATTTCGCAGGTGCAAATGGAATTCCTATTGTGAATAATAGTAATGGAACGGATGCTTTCACAGGTACTGTAAATGATGTTAATGCACTTGCGGCTGCTATAAACCAATTCCCCGGGTTGTTCGTTACATCGGCTGGCAATGGGAGCAGGAACAATGATACCAACAACAATCGTTTCCCTTCAAACATTCGTCTTCCGAACATTATAACCGTTGGTGCTTCAGATAACCAAGGTCGTCGTAGTTCTTTCTCAAATTGGGGATTAAGGAATGTTTGTATTTTTGCACCGGGAGGTAGTGACCCAAGAGCGAATACTGCTAATGGTATTCTTAGCACAAGACCTACTCACTTGACTAGCAATATTGGAGCAATAGGCTATTATTCTACAATAGGAGATAACTTTATGCGGACGGCAGGACTCCGGGGCAATGTGCTATTTACGGATATTAATTATGTAAGTGTTGCGCCTGTTAGGCAAGTGACTATGTTTTTACTTAGAGGATTTCATTCGGAGAGCATGAGCGGGGTTCAGCGTGTGCCGAGATATCCTGCGATAAGAAATTATGCGATTGCTGCAGTAGAGCTTCCGGCAGGCAATGTATCCGTCAACACGAGGATAATATGGACATTGCATACCACAACAATTGTGGATAATTATTATACGGTTGTATTTGCATTTACAAAGACAGTACTAGGCACAGCGCAAGTGTACACTTCGGGCAACTTTTGGGAATAAAGGAATTAATTTAGTAGTGTTTTATCACAGCATTAAGTATAGTCTGAAAGCTAAGGGAAATTAACAAAAAAATGAAAGTAGCATCATTAAGCAAAGCGAGACGGAGAGAGGCATTACTTGGATTTGTGTTTTGTCTTCCGTGGATAATAGGGTTTTTGGTAATATTTGTATACCCTATGGCAAGTAGCTTGGTATATAGTTTTACTAACTATAATGGCGGTCTTATTATGGACTTTGTCGGGTTTCAAAACTATGTCAGTGCGTTTGGCTCACGGGCTTTTAGAGTTGCGTTACGCAACAGTATTTGGTGGACACTTGTAGGGGTAGTACTAACAACTGTTTTGGGCTTGGGTATGGCAATGCTTGTCAAGCCTCGTGTCCATGGGATGAAAGTATTCAGAACAATTTATTATTTGCCTAATGTTCTTAATGGTGTAGCGGTAGTGTTTTTGTGGTCATGGGTATTTAGCGGCACAGGTCCGCTCAATGCTGTTCTTGGTTGGTTCGGACGACCGCCAACAATATTTTTGGAGAGTGAATTTTGGTCTAAGCCTGCACTAATGCTAATGAATATTTGGGGTGTCGGTGCAGTGCTACTTATTTATCTTGCTGCATTGCAAGGAGTTCCGCAGGAGCTACACGAGGCGGCACAAGTAGACGGTGCAGGACATTTTAGAAGGTTTTTTGCAGTAACACTTCCGTCAATATCAGGCGTCCTTATGTTTAATATTATTATCGGCGTAGTGCAGGGGTTAGGATTCTTTATTGGTGCGTTGCTACTTACTAACGGGGGTCCCGGAATGTCGTCATTCTTCTTAGGACAGCTGATATATCAAGAAGCATTCTTACAAAATAATTTCGGATACGCTAATGCAATTGGTTGGATAGTTATGATAATTATGTTGTCTACCGCATTACTACTGCAAAAACTTAGCAAACGCATAGTCTTTTATATGGACGGGGCATAGAATTATGAAAAAAATAGGAAAACTTATTAAAACCACAGTAGAATGTGGCGGGGCATATGTGAGACCGCCTAATAATCTTAGTAGCAATAGCAATATGAGCGGTTCATTGTCTACAAAGGACAAATATTTTCCATGCGGAGAAAACTGCTTTTTGACGATTGAGTCGCCTGACAAGGCATATGTAACATTTGATTTAGGTGGTACAAAAAAACTTTCTTATATGTATATATGGAACTTTGCAATGCAGCCGTTTTATCAAAACGCGGGAATGCGGAAAGTTAAGATAGAAACATCTTTAGATGGTATAAACTATCAAGAGCTTAAAGGCAAGGTATATCCGTATATACTGGCTAAAGCGAGAGAGGACTGTTTGGCATCTAATCTTGACGATGGTAAGAATAGTCCGATTGACTTTGACGGATTGCAGGCAGCTTATGTCAAGATAACTCCAATCGGCGGAGCGGGTGAAGGAAATCACGGAATATATGTTGAAGATATTAGTGCGTACGGACTTGGCAAAGTAAGGATTTATGAAGCCGCGGAAGAAGTAGGGAAGAATGAGTTTAGAGCAGTACCGGCGCACGAGTGGAGCGCAGAATTTTCTAACATGGATGGCTGGGGCGGCGCTGACGGGATATTTTGTGTTCCGTTAGACGGAAAAGAAACCCGCGGCGACACAAAAAAAACTCTTGTATTATTTAGCGATACCTTTGTCGGAAAATGCAACCCCGAAACCAAAGTCAGACAAAGTATGAATATGCTTAATAATACTTTTGGTTACCTAACGAATAACGGATACGACAAACGCAATATAAAATTCGTAGTTGGCAAAGATAAAAGAGGTCAAGAGGTTTCGTTAATTACTCCTCAAGAAGGCAGCGAATACTATTACTGGTTACAAGACGCGGTTACTCTAGGCGATTTTGTTTATGCATTTACTGATAATGTTATATCTTTTCCCGAAGGTCCTCCTGGATTTAAGTTTGATGTAATCGGAGTTGATATAATCAAAATCCCAATTGTTAAGGGCAAGGCGGCTTTAGATAAGTATACGATTATCAAGACTAATTTGCATACAAAAAAAGGATTTTTCGGTTGCTGTGTATATCCTAATACGGTATCAAGCGGAATGCCTAATCCAGACGGATATGTATATGTATACGGACTTGGTAAAAAAGAAGTAGGTCAAACCCTTTTATTATCAAGGGTAAAAGAAGAGGATTTTGAAGATTCTTCTAAATATGTATTTTGGGACGGGAAAAATTGGAGTAACAATATTGACGATGCTATACCGATATCGCAAGACGGCGGCTCGGAATGTTCGATTACTCCCGTTACGTATGGCAAGTATAAAGATAAGTATATGTACACCCATATGCAGAACGGTATTGATAGGGTCGTTGCAGTAAGCTTTGCCGACAGTCTTACAGGTCCGTTTGATAAAGATATCCCGATATATTCGGCGGATGATGACTATGACTTAATGAGCGGCGGTGACTGTAAAGGTGTATATCTCTATAATGCTAAGGCACATTACCACATATCTCCCAAGGATGAATTATTAATATCTTACAATATCAACACATCATGTTATCAATCAAATATGAACAACTGTGATATTTACCGCCCAAGGTTTATAAGACTCAAGGGTGTTTAAATTAAAACCTTAGAAAGGAGTGCATAAAAATGAAAAAAAGAAAAATTTTGTCAGTACTGTTAGCATTAGTAATAGCTTCAGGTGTTTTTACGCTGACGGCGTGTTTTGGTGGCAATAATCGACCTGGTCGTGGATTGCAACCGATTCCAAGGGGCGGTAATGGTCAAGACATTAGCAGTCAAGGATTAGAGGCTCACTGGCAGTTTGAATCACTTGTGGACGGTGTTATACCTGACCTAAGTGGTGGCAATAGACCGCTATCCGTTATAGGCAACCCCAATTTTACCGAGGGTGTAAGCGGTAATGCTTTTAGACTAGACGGACAAACAGCGCTAACTTTTCCTGCTGATAGATACCTGCAGACAGCAGGGGATTTAAGTATAGCATTTTGGATAAATATTGCAGGATTCACACCGCCGTATCAAGGTGCTGATACATCGACATTTAATTTGTGGCAAAACACTATTATTGATGTAGAGGGTGGATTAGCCGCTATGTTTACACCGTTTTTAGTCACAGTAAGCTTGATTTGGGACTTAGACAATCCTGGTGTTGTGTTACTTAGGGCAACAGCGGCTGGTAGTGGAGGACCTTTTGGGCAAGCAGGTCAAGATGCACTTTTAACTGATGCTACCGAGGATATAAATATTAGCGAGCATCTTAACGAGTGGATGCATGTAGCGATTGTATGGCAAAATGCGGTGGATTGGGATAACTCAGGGACATTGACTATATATCTTAACAGTTTTACTAACGAATTTAGGCAAGTTGATATGTTCCATGGAGATGGTGGTCCAAAGATGCTCGGCAATACGGATCAACGCTCTGCATTTGCTTCTAGGACAACAATAGGTGCATGGATTGACGGGGGCACAGTTCGCCGTGGAGGACTCTATAGTTTAGACGATATGAGAATATATTCTCGTGCAATCACAAGTGCAGAAGTACTTGCATTAGCACAGTTACACAACTAAAATAATCAGCACTAAAAAAGCTGCTTAAAAATAAAAAACAAAATTTGTTTATATTAAGGAGAAAACAAAAATGAAAAAAACTAAAAGAAAAATATTGTTAATTGTAGCGTTGGTTGCTACTACGGTAATCTTTACGATTGGTTGTGTAGCGGGAGAGTTTCGTATCGGACTAGATTTTAACAATGAATATGGTGGAGGTATAGGTACTTTTGTTATGGCAGTTATGCGTAATGGTGGGGATATTGACGCTAGTATCGGTGCAAGTCAAAATCAAGATGATTCGGAGGCGATGTGGCCATGTGAGGATATTGACGGGGATACCGTTATGTTGGTGAGTCCGCAGGAACTGACAGATTATCTTAATGCAGTAATTGCCGTCAATCCTAGACTTGTAGAGGCAGGACTAGAGGTTGTGCTTGATGATGAAAGTGATGTTAATTTTTATTTATTTGTAGCAACATTAGAATGGGCTGACATAGGTGAATATAATGACCTTATGAGACTTGTTGTAGGATATAATATGTCTGATGAGGAATGGGCAGATGAGGAGTTTGAATACGCTACATTTGCTCTTATAGATGATGAGGTTGAATTCAGTCAAGATGAGAGATGGAATAGAGAGGTTTTTTGGTGGGCAACAAGAGCTATTCGTGCAAATGACGAGATTATCAATGCTATGTTTGCATCAGGAGGATTTCCTAGTATTCTTGGTCATGATGATTTGATTGAGGAAGATGTAATACTTAACATTACTTTTGACGGCTATAGTGGTGGCGATAATGGCGGTGACAATGGCGGAGATAACGGTAGTGATAATGGCAATAATAACGGCAACAATAATAATGGCAATAACAACAACAATAATAATAACAATAATAATGGTGGCGGTGGTTGCGGTAGCAGTAGTGTGGTAGGTGGTATGCTTGCATTGTTAGCTGTTGCAGGCGGAGCGTTGCTTGTGTTCAAAAAGAGAGGCTAATCTAAAATGTTTTTTATAAGCGGGGTGCCGGAATGTTTGACTTCCGGCACCTTTGTTTGTATAATTATTTTTTGAGGTGATAAATGCGATTAACTAAAGCTGAACAAAAAAGAATCGATAAATTTTGTGATGATATATTTGCGGCAAGTCAAATTAAATGTAAAACTACCGTTATTCGACCTGACCCCTTTAAGCCGGATATTTATCCGTTCCAAAATTTGGGACAAGATAGATATGTCAAATTTGAGCCGGATGGCGGGTGTGCGTTTTTTGGATATTGGCAACCTTGTTTTCGCAAGCAAGCACCGCTGCTTATCCATACCCCCGGATATGGTGCCGAAATGAGTATGCACCCAGAACTTACCGATAGTTTTAATGTTTTGCATGTCAACCCATTAGGAATATGTACTCCCGATGGGCGTGATGCCACCAAAATGACTTTTGAAGGTTTGAGCTCGGTACTGCCGGATACAATTAAAACAGGTGGCAAGAGAGGATATTTTGATTGGCTGTCATGCGTATCAATTGCCGTTAATTGGGCGTGGAATCAAGACAATGTGGTAGCTAATAAAGTATCGTTTTTTGGAACAAGTCAAGGTGGCGGAGCAGCACTTCTTATGGGTTCTGTTTTTTCAGGACGCGGGACAGCTTGCGTTGCCGCCGACCAGTCATTCTTGACTAATTTTGAACTTGGCAAAGGCAGGGGGGGGTATGACAGTCTTATTGCAAAGCAAAAACTCTTTCCGCATCTTTCAGACGAGGATATTTTGGATGCATTATTTTGTTATGATACAATGCATCATGTCCATAGATTAGATAATATTCCAGTTTTGCTCACAGCGGGAGGCAAAGATGATGTTTGTCCTTTTGACACAATAGCGTCGCTTTTTAAGGCTCTTAACGGAACAAAATCATACACGTTGTTTGACGAACTTCCTCATGGCTATAATCGACAATTTATTTCCCTTGCTCGTGCATGGTTTATGCTTTATTCATAACAAAGCGCCAAGCGGAAGTCGAGTATGTGATGGTTAAGTACAAAGTATCGCAACGACTTGCTTGTAGGGCATTAGGAATAAACAGAACCGCAGTTAGGTACAAGGTTAAAAAACGGTCAGACGAAGATACTCTGACAGCGCTAGTCACAGAGTTAGCTTTGCAGTACGGAAGGTATGGATACCGTATCATCTGTGGCATTATCCGCAATATGGGTTATCTAGTCAATCATAAGCGAGTTGAGCGGATATGGCGAACTTGAGGGGCTTAAAGTGCCTAAAAGGCAGCCAAAACTCAAAAGATTATTTCTTAATGACGGTAGTTGTTGCGTACGCCTACGCCAACCTAGGCTTGAATGAAAATTAAATTCGGCTTGATTGGGAGTAAGATAGTTTAGTGTTGAGTGAGGGCGTTTTGAATTATAGTAGCCCTCAATGTATTGGAATACAGAAGATTCGAGTTCTTTTAGGTTTTGGTAATTTCTGCGATTGGTTTGTTCCCGTTTGAGAAACTTAAAGAAACTTTCGACGACAGCATTGTCATAATGATGACCTTTCTTAGAAAATGACTGTACGATTTAAATTGTCTAAAAGTTTTCTAAACGAGAAGGCCGTATACTGACAACCGCGATCGGAATGGAACATTAACCCGTTTGGATTTCTTGCATAGTAAGCCGCCAAGAATGTATCTGTTACAAGTTGCGCGTCGGCGCGGGCGGAGATTTTATAGGCAATCACTTTTCTTGAAAACAAGTCAATAATTACGCATAAGTAGTAGAATCTGCCGCCGGCTCTTATATAAGTGATATCGCTTACCCACACAATATCGGGAGCTGATTGGGCGAAGTTCTTATCTAAGCGATTAACGCATTCCGTGTCATCGGTTGCGAAAGATTTGTATTTTGATTTTTTTACCGCTAAAGCCGGTAGTTCCATTGTTTTCATCAGTCTGTACACTCTGCTGGAGCTGATGAGAATGCTATGTTCACGCTGAAACAAGATTTTAATTTTTAACGGAACGCTTGTCGTGTTCGAAATAGATTTTAAGGATTGCCCGCCGTATTTCTTGATTCTTTTCCGTTCGCGAGCAGGCTTTGAAAAGAAATGTTTATAATACGTACTCCTGCTTACCTGTAAAACCCTGCACAGTGTTTTTATCCGATGTTGAAGCCTCAACTTATATACCGCGTCTAACCTTATTTTGAGTGTTGCATGAAGATAGCAGCCGCTTTTTTTAAGATTATATTTTCCTCCTCAAGTTCCGCGTTGCGTTTTCTCCAACCGCTCAACTTCCTGCGCTGTCATAACAGTGTCATCCGCATCTTAATCTCTGAATATTTTCTAACCCATTCCGCTATCGTGTTTATATTCACCCCATACTCTATCGCCAACTGACGATACGGCTTCCCGTTCTGATGTAATGCCACTACTTGCTTCTTGAATTCTTCACTGTACTTTGTTCTATTGTTCTGTTCTCTCCTTTTTTGTGTCCTCTTTAGAATATCATGTACTATACTTTCGTGTCCACTTCTAAGGATATCATCCATTTTTCTATATACTTAATTTTAGCATAAAGGCGAAATCAAAAGCAATTTGGAAAACTGACATTGTTGAAATTTGGCGATTTTTTTGATATAGAGGTGTTTTTAACTTGACAAGCATATATTTTTATGTATATAATTATATGCTGATAGCAGTTGCGCATATATATCATTAGTGATGAGATACATACGAGGTTCAAGATGATTTGGTATTATGCGTGCAACATAGTATAATGGCAAAAGAATTAAGCAATATAATTAGGAACGAAGCAAACAAGCAAGTATGGAGCCGTAGCCGCTGTATAAGCGGGTGAGGTTTTTTTGTATATTGAGGCATCACAATATAAAACGGTAATTAGACAAAATTGCGCGAGAAGCGCTTAATATTATAGATAGATAAAAAATGCTGGGATGCAATCAACAATAAAGTATCCCAATGGGCAATACGCTCAAATATAAGGAAATGATAATGAAAAAAGTCAAAACACTATTAGTAAGTTTGGTCCTCGCGGCGGCTCTATGCGGAGTTGC